>Ga0334885_1000107_pt1 | contig 147315 bp, 123 predicted proteins | sample GraSluR1_MG_8_FD_207233 | JGI IMG/M metagenome (GOLD analysis project Ga0334885, IMG submission 207233) | Sludge microbial communities from methane-producing bioreactor in Wageningen University, Netherlands - Granular Sludge_31_05-R1 | ecosystem: Engineered > Bioreactor > Anaerobic >...
CACGAAGTCACGAGCCTCGCAGAGGATGGGAGACCGGGTGGTCCTCACCATGGCGATGCTCATCTCTTCGGTGATGCTCTTCAACCGCTTCTGGATGATGGAGACCAGGATGCGGTCGATGGGGATGTCTTTGTTGACTTGGTATTGCTTCATCAAGCGGCCTCCGCGTCCTTATGCCTGGTCCGCCAGTACGCGGCCAAGGACCTTCTCCTCGTTTTCCGTGAGATAAATGGTGTACGTACCGAGCTTGTCGACCACCACGTCGAACTCAGGGGTGACGAAGGTGGTGGTGTTGACCTGCTCGATGATGGCCGGCCCGGGCACCTGCATGCCGTAGGTGAGGCCGAAGCCATCGTAGACCGGCACCTCCTGGTACTCTTTGGCGCTCGGGATGTAGACCGACCGCTGCCGCTTGAAGGCCGCGGACGGATCCGCACCGGCGTAGGGCTGGGGCACGAGGCTCGGCTTCTCGGTCTCGCCGATAGCGGTGAGCCGCAGGTTCATGAGTTCAACCGGAGTGCCGCGGTCCTCCAGGGAGTACCCGTAGAGGGTGTCGTGGGCACGGTGAAAACGCTTGGCCACAAGATCGGTGTTGCCGGCATTGATCTCGTCGAAGGAGAGTTCGACCGTCACCTCGTGATACTGGCGGATATAGCGCAGGTCGAGCTGGAGCACGTAGGAGATGCGCTCGCTGGGAATGCCTTCCGAATCAAGCAGCCCGTCGCCTTCGGCCTTCATGTCGGCGAAGTACTGCTGGAAACGAGCCACATCCAGGCGATCCAAAGTGATGGGGTAGGTGCGCACGAAGTCGTGCTTCAGGTCGCTGCGCAGCATGCCGGCAGCGCAGAAGATGGAGCTCTCGCGCGGTACCAGAATCTCGGGGATGTTCAGGGCCAGGGCGATCTGGCAGGCGTGATTGGGACCGGCGCCTCCGGCGGTGACCAGCGGGAAGTCGCGGGGGTCATAACCGGCCTTCACGGCGATCTCGCGCACCGCGGCGGCCATACCCACGTTGATGACCTCATACATGCCGGCAGCCGCTTCCTCCAGCGAGAGGCCCAGCTTCTTGCCGACCTTCTCCTCGATGGCCTTCTTGGCCTTGTCCACCTTCAAGGGCATGCGCCCGCCGGCGAAGAAGTCGGGATCGAGGTAGCCCAGCACCAGGTCGGCGTCGGAGCAGGTCGGTTCTTCTCCGCCCAAGTCGTAGCAGGCCGGACCAGGATCGGCACCTGCGCTTTGCGGGCCCATGCGCAGGAGACCCACTTCATCCACCCAGCCGATGGAGCCGCCACCCGCACCAATGGTGACCACGTCGAGCATGGGCCAGCTGATGCGCAGGCGGTTGATCTCCCCTTCGGTGGTGGTCAAGGGCTTGCGGTCCTTGATGAGGGCCACGTCGAAGGAGGTACCGCCCATGTCGCAGGTGATGCAGTCGGGGAAGCCTTGGCCCTCGGAGTAGGCGAGGCCGGCCACCGGGCCCCCGGCGGGACCGGAGAGCAGGGTGAGGCCGGGTATGTGCATGGCCACCTCGGGGGAGATGACTCCGCCGTTGGAGGCCATGATGAGGAGAATGCCCTCGTAGTTCAGCTTGCCCAGCTTGTTCAAGAGACCCAGCTTGGGACCCAGGTACAGCTCGAGAACCGGACCGATGTAGGCGTTCAAGGCCGTGGTCGAAACCCGGTCGTAGAAGCGGATGGCGGGCAGGATCTCCGAGGAGATGGACAGGAACGCCTCAGGCATCATCTCCTGCACGATCTCGGCCGCGCGCTTCTCATGGTCCGGATTGGCGAAGGAGTTCATGAAGCAGATGGCGACGGCGTTGCAGTCCTCGCTCTTCAGGAACTCGATTTCTTGGCGAAGCTGCTCTTCGTCGAGCGGCCACAGCACGTTGCCGGCGTAGTCGAGTCGCTCGGTCACCGGACGGCGAAGATAGCGCTCGACCACGGGGCGGGCGTTCTCATACTTGTTGTTGTACTGCTCTTCGCGAATGCCGCGCCGCATCTCCAGGGCATCTCGAACCCCTTGGGTGGTGAGAAGCCCGGTCTTGGCCCCCCGGTAGGTGAGGGTCGCGTTGGTGGTCACCGTGGTGCCGTGGACGATCACTTCCACTTGTTCGAGGAAGTCCTCGGCGCTCATCCCCCTGTCTTCGGCCATCTCGGTGATCCCGCGAATGGTGGCGATGGACGGATCCTTCGGGGTGGAGAGGGTCTTGTAGATGTAGGAGGCACCATCGGCTTCCGAAAGCAGGAAGTCGGTGAAGGTGCCGCCCACGTCGATACCGATCTTATACGCCATGTGCTCGCTCCGCTTTTTGGGGAGTAATACGCGCGCTCCACGGCCCCCGTCCGGTCGGCCGACCGGACGGGGGCCGGAAGTCACTCACTAGATCACATTCGGTTCCTGGTAGGGACCGAACACATCCAAGAACACGTCGGACATCTCGCCGACGGTGCAGTAGGCCAAGCAGCACTCCTTGAGGTAGGGCATGACGTTCTTGCCCTCCGTGGCTGCCCCTTCGAGTGCTTTCAGTTTCTCGGCCACCAGCTTGTCGTCCCGCTCGCGCCGCACCTCTTTCAGGTTGGCAATCTGGGAGGTCTGCCACTCCTCGTTGTACTCGTGCAGCTCCACGTCTTCTTCTTGAGCGGTGACGTACTTGTTCACGCCCACCTTGATGAGTTCGCCGCGCTCGATGCCCATCTCCCACTCAAAGGCTTGGCGGGCCAACTTGCGGCCGACGTAGCCGTCTTTCACGCTCTCCACCATGCCGCCGCGGTCTTCGATCTCGGCCATCTCCGCCCAGATCTTCTCTTCCATCTGCTTGGTGATGGTCTCGATGAAGTAGGAGCCGGCGAGGGGATCGACGGTGTCGCGCAGGCCAACTTCCTCCATGATGATCTGCAGCGTGCGCAGCGACAGGAGCGCCGAGCGGGGGGTGGGAATGCTGTAGGCCTCGTCGAAGGAGCAGAGCGCCGTGGACTGGGCGCCGGACAGCGCCGCGGCCAAGCCGTAGAAGGCGCCGCGCATGATGTTGTTCTCGGGCTCGGCCTTCATGAGTCCCGAGCCACCACCCGCGAACAAGCCCTTCAGCATGAGGTCTTTGTCCTTCTCGATGCCGTACTTCTCGCGCAGGTTGGTGGCCCACACCTTGCGCCCGGCCCGGAACTTGGCCACCTGTTCCCACAGATTGCCGTAGATGTTCAGGTTGTAGCTGATGCGGCCGGCGAACAGATTGGGATCGTAGCCGCGCTTGGCCACCTCATCGATGTACGAGTTGGCGATGAGGAAGGCGTAGGCCATCTCCTGGGCAGGCGTGGCGCCGGATTCCCGAATGTGATAGCCGCAGACGCTGGTGGGATAGGTACGCGGCTGAGCAGTCACGGCGTACTCGATGGTATCGCCGATGAGCTTCACCGCCGCGTCCAAATCGTAGAGCCAGGCACCTCGGCCGAGCACCTCTTTGATGATGTCGTTCTGGGGGGTGCAGGAGATCTTGGAGGTGTCGAAGCCGTACTTCTCCGCCACGGCCTCGTACATGGCCATCATGATGGAGGCCACGGCGTTGATGGTCAAGCCGGTGCCCACCTTGTGCATGTCGATGCCGTTGAAGGCGATCTCGAAGTCACGAAGGGAGTCGATGGCCATGCCCACCCGGCCCACCTCGCCCGCGGCCCGAGGGTCGTCGGAGTCGAGCCCCATCTGAGTGGGAAGATCAAAGGCCACGTTCAAGCCCGTCTGCCCGGCCGACAGCAGCATGAGCCAGCGCTCGTTGGTCTCCTTGGGGGTGCCGAAACCGGCGTACTGGCGGGTGGTCCACTCCCGGGAGCGGTAGCCGCCGGCGAAGTTGTTGCGGGTGAAGGGGAAGGCGCCGGGGCGGCCCAGATCCTTCTCGTAGTCGAAACCGATGGCCTCGAGATCCTCGGGACCGTAGCACTCTTTGATCTCGATGCCGGAGGGGTAGATCACATTGGTGACCCGGCCCTTCTCGTCTGTTACGTATCGTGCGACGTCAGGCATGACTCATCTCCTAGTTGACGTTGGCCTGCATCCAGGCCACGGCCTCGTCAATGGGGGTGCCCCCCGGGAACACACCCCGCACTCCGATCTCGCGGAGCTTGGGGACGTCACGGGAGGGAATCACGCCGCCCATGGCCACCAGGATGTCGGTCGCTCCCTCTTCTTTCAGCATGTCCATCACTTCTTCGGCGATGTGCAGATGGCCACCGGTCATCACCGAGAGGCCCAGCACATCGGCATCCTCTTGAATGGCGGCCTTCACGATGGCATCCACCGACTGGTGAAGCCCGGTGTAGATAACCTCCATGCCGGCCTCTTTGAGGGCGATGGCCACCACCTTGGCGCCCCGGTCGTGGCCGTCGAGACCGGGCTTGGCCACGACTACCTTGATCCTGTCTTTGCTCACCTTATTCTCTCCCTGGCTCAATACATGTGCCGCCCAACGCGGGCAAGGCGTCTCTCCTTACGCGCTCGCTTTGAGCTGCTTGATCTCTTCAATGATGGCGGGGAGAACCTGGAGTGCGTCTCCCACGATACCGTAGTCAGCGTACTCGAAGATTGGAGCCTCCGGGTCGGTGTTCACGGCCACGATGACCTTGGACGTATCCATACCCATGGTGTGGTGGATAATCCCCGAGATGCCGCACCCGAAGTACAGCGCCGGCGAGATGGTCTTGCCCGACTTGCCCACTTGGATGGAGTGGTCGGCGCCTTCCCAGCCGGCATCCACGATGGCGCGGGTGACCCCGTACGTACCACCCAGCATGGTGCCCAGCTCATCGAGAAGCTTCAGATTCTCCGCGTTCTTCATGCCACGCCCGCCACATGCGACCACTTGGGCCTCGGTGATGTCGACCCGCTTACCCTCTTCGACCACGCTATCGACCAGTTCCACCCGTGAAGCCGGAGCCGACACCGCTCTCTCTTCCTCGGTGGTGGCGAGATCGGCAGGCGCATCCGGAAGGAAACTGTTGGGTCTGAATGCGACCAGGCAACTGCCACTCACGGAGTAGTCGGCGTATGCCTTGCCTCCCTGCACCGGCCGATGAACGATGAAGGCGTCACCCTCCTGGCGCAAGCCTATCGCGTTGGTGATGGCCGCCACGTCGAGCCTCGCCGCCAGCGCAGGCAGGATATCCCGAGTCCTCTGCCCTTCTCCGCACAGTACCAACGCGGGCGTCTCTTCCTCGAGAACGGGCGCGATGGCTCCAATCCAGGATTCGGCTGAGTAAGGGGAGAGGTTGTCACCCGCGAGGACCACAACCTTGCCCGCCAACCCGGCCAGCTTGTCCTTGAAGGCCGCATCGTCACCCACCACCAGTGCGGTGGTATCGGACCCGGCAAGCTTCCGGGCTTCGGAAAGCAGTTCATAGGTTGACGACCGGTAGTGGTCGCCCGCCCCTTCACACAGTACCCAGATAGACATTGCTTCCTCTCTTGAAGTCTCCGGTTTGCCGAGCCCGGCCTACAGGGCCTTCGCCTCTTCCTTGAGAAGGCGCACGAGTTCTTTGGCCTGTTCCACCGGCTCCCCGCTGATCATCTTCACTCCGCCTCGCTTGGGCGGCGGGCTGTAGCCGGAGACCGGGAGAGCCTCGTCGGCCTCCACGCCTAGATCGGCGAGGGTCTTGCGATCGATCTGCGCCTTCATGGCCTTCATCACGCCCGTCACTGCGGGCATACGGGGTTCGACCAAGCCCTTCTCCGCCGTCACCAGCGCGGGAAGAGGTACGCGAAGTGTCTCGCGGCCCGCCTCGGTCTCCCGAGCCACGACGACAGCTCCCTCCTCGGCTTCAAGGCTGACGACACCCACGACATAGGGAATGTCGAGTACTTGCGCCACCATGGGACCGACCAGTCCGGCTTCATCATCGGTCGCCTGCCGGCCGCCGATGATCAGATCGAAACCTTCCTCACCCACGAAGGCCGCAAGTGCACGGGCCACCGTGAGGGAGTCGGAGTTCTCCAGGGCCGGGTCATCGATAAGGTATGCGGTGGGAACACCCATCGCAAGTGCACGCCGCAGGGCCTCGATACCCCATCCGGCCCCTGCGGATACGGCGTACACTTCCGCATCGTTGCCTTCTTTCAACTTGAGAGCGGCTTCGACGGCGATCTCGTCAAAGAAGTTGAGAACGCGGCGCTTCTCAATGTCGAGCGCCCCGCCTCCATCCACCACCTTCACGGCCGCCTCGAGGTCCGGTACCTCTTTTGCGAGCACTGCGACCTTCAAGACCTACCTCCCGTGTGTGCCGGGGCCCGGCCGAAGACAGGCCCCGGCTTCGTCTTCCAGTGGGCCGCGCCCCATGGACGCGCCCACACCTGCAGAACTCGGCTACGCGGTCTCCACTCGGGGGAACCACCTGCCCTTGACCATCTGGCCACCAATGAAGTCCTTGATGATCTCGTGCGTGCCTCCTCCATAGAGCAAGAAGCGGGCATCACGGAAATAGCGCTGGGGACCGTACTCACGGGCAAAGGCATTGCCGCCGTAAATCCGCATGACTTCATCGACCACCGTCATGCACATCTCCGTGGCGAAGTACTTGGTGGTGAACGCTTCCTCGCGGGGGTTCGGACCGAGACCGGCCTTCTCCTGCTCGATCATCCAGGCGGTGCGGTACACCATGAGTTTGGATGCTTCGAGCTCGGCGGCCATGCGGGCGAACTTCTCCCGGATGAGCTGATAGTCACCGATGGCGTGGCCGAAAGCCTTGCGCGCCCGGGCGTACTCGAGGCCGTCCTTGATTGCCGTGGTGGCGATGCCGCACGCCTGTGCAGCCGTCATCGTCCGAACCTCATTGAGGATGTCGGTAAGATGCAGAGCGCCTCTACCCACCTCGTCACCGAGGAAGTGATCTTCGGGGACATGAACGTTGTCGAAGATGAGCTCCCCGGTGATGGGGCCCTGGGCCCCCATCTTGTGCAGCAGCTGCCCTGTTGAGAAGCCCTCCATGCCCTTCTCGACCAAGAAGAAGTCAAGCCCCTTCACGCCCTTTTCGGGGTCGGTCTGACAGATCACCGTGCAGAAATCGCAGATGGGACCGTTGGTGATCCAGGTCTTGCTGCCGTTGATGACCCATCCGTCATCCACCTTGGTGGCGCGGGTACGGGTGGCGGCCACATCGGAGCCGGAGGCGTCCTCGGTGAAGCAGATCACGCCGATCTTCTCCCCGCGAATAGCGGGGATCATCAGTCGTTGGACGATGTCCTCCGAGCCGAAACGGTGGAGGAAGTACGTGCCCATGAGCATGTTCATGGTGACGGCCATGGAGAAACCGGCCGAAGCCCGGGCAAGCTCTTGGTAGAAGAGCATGCAGGTGGTGACGTCGGCGTTCATGCCACCGATGTCTTCCGGATAGCGGAGGCCCAAGAAGCCCAGGCTGGTGAACTCCTTCCAGAGATCCCAGGGAAACTCATCGGGATTCTCGTCGATCTCCTCCACTTTGGGCATGATCAACCGATCGACTACGTCGGCCACAGTCTTGCGGAAGAATTCCTGTTCTTCGGTCAGCCTGAAATCCACCTAGTCCTCCTATGCAAACACCCTCGTGTTGTTCTTCTGCGGGACGTCGAATGCTTCTCCGGTCAGATCACTCCGTCGGCTGCGTACTGATCGAGTGTGGCCTTGTCAAGACCGATTTCTTCCACGTAGATCTTCTCGTTGTGCTCACCGAGCCTGGGTGGGAACGACATCTTCATGCCGCTTTCCTTCAGGAACTCCGTGGTGACCGGAGCCGGAGCCATGGTCACCTCAAAGCCGGTCACCGGGTCGGTCGAGGTAATCAAGTGGGGCTTGATGTACGGATCTTCGACGACTTCGGATATCGTGGCGACCTTGGCGATTGCGATGGTGTTCTTGCTGAGCAGTTCGATGAGATCGGCGGTGGAGAACTTCTTGGTGCACTCGGCGATCTTCTGGATGAGTACATCCATATCCTTGACCCGGCCGCGATTCTTCTCCCAGTCGGGGTTCGCCAGGCTTTCGAAGCCTTCGAGACCGATGAGACGCTGCCACTGGATGTCGTTCCCCACGGCGATGTAGGCCCACCCGTCAGCGGTCGGGAAGACGCTCACCGGCGAGAAGAACTCGTGTGTATTCCCGCGACGGTGCATCTCGGTGTCGAACGACTTGTACATGGTGACCGGCTGCGGGAGCCACGAGACGGTGGATTGAAGCATCGCCACGTCGATGCGGCTGCCTTCACCGGTGACGGCGCGCTTGAAGAGGGCCTTCATGATCTCGCCGTAGGCGTGATTGCTGGTGCCCATATCGGGAAGGTAGACACCACACACCTGCGGCTCACCGCCGGCCTCGCCGGTGAGATCCATGATGCCGCCACGCGCTTGGAGCACGGGGTCGTAGGCCGCCTCGTTGCTATCGGGACCGAAACCTGTGAGGCCCACCCAGATGATGTCGGGTTTCACAGCCTTGATCTTCTCGTAGCTGATGCCCAGCGGATCGTAATTCTTGGGAAGCTGATTGGTGGCGAAGACGGTGACATCAAGATCTTTGATGAGCTTATAGAGCAGCTCTTGGGCGCGAGGTTCCTTGAGATTGATGGTGAGAGCCTCTTTGCCTTCGTTGAAGGCGAAGAAGTAACTGGACATGCGGTCTTCGCCCTCGGCGAAGGGAGTACCGATCATGCGATTCGGATCGCACATCTTCGGGTGCTCAAGCCGGACGACACGCGCCCCTTCTTGGGCGAACCGGTAGCTCAGGTACGGTAGAACCGTGGCCTGCTCCAGAGCCAGGAAGGTGATGTTGCTGAACACGTTCGAAGAGCTTTGCATTGTTAAAGCCTCTCCTGTTCAGGGACTGCGCCCACTACCCTACCCTGCTGATCGAAGCGGTCTCTGTCGGAGCGACCGGTCGGGCCGGGCCTTCGGCCGTCTCACTCTCGTGGGGCTATTGGATGAGCGGTGCCGGCGCCCCGGGGATCGGTCATGAGCTTGAGTCACCCATAAACTGAAGACCGGCGGCCTGGCCCTGGGCCGACGCTCCCTCTGGACTTCCTCGATCGACTGCTGATGCTATGCACCCTCAAACTGTAGTGTGTATAGCGCACCGCATTATAGCTATCGGAAAAAGAGCGTGTCAAGAACGATTCTCCGCTGTGGAAAGCCAAACTCGCTTTATATGACATAGACTAACTCATTGTCGATTAGGTTAATATTGAACTGTATACTCGCCTGCCAGTGGGCGGCATTTGCGCGCCCCAACAGGCTTGGCCGCTGCAGTGTTCACGTTCAGCGGGGCCTCCGAGTTCCGCTGCGGAGGCCCCGCATCTTCGGGAGTCCCACAGAGAGGCCTGCCCGAAGCGGTCACCCCGGCTTCTTGAACCTCGCACGCCCGGCCTCGAACACGTCGCCTCCCACCACATCGTTGGCCACGATCGCGGGGAAGTCACGGAACTCGAGCGCCCTCACCGCCTCGGGACCCAACTCCGGGTAGGCGATCAACCTCGAGCCGACGATGTGGCGGGCGAGAAGCGCTCCCGCGCCCCCGACCGCAGCGAAGTACACGGCCTGAAAGCGGACGAGGGCTGCCCGCACCGCGGTGTTCCGGGGGCCCTTCCCGATCATGCCCTTGAGGCCCAACTCGAGCAGGCGGCGTGTGTAGACATCCATGCGGCCGGCGGTAGTGGGCCCTGCCGCACCGATGATGCGTCCCGGCGGCGCCGGGGTGGGGCCCACGTAGTAGATGATCCCGCCGAGGAGATCGAAGGGCAGCGGCTCACCCGCATCCACCAGCGCGACCAGGCGCTTGTGGGCCGCGTCCCTCGCCGCGTAGACCGTGCCGGAGATGATGACCGGGTCGCCTGCGCGTAGATCCGCTATCGACGTGTCGTCGAGAGGGGTGTGCAATCTCACTGGGTCGGGTCCGTGCCTCATATCACGGTCTCCCTTGAGCGGGCGGAATGGCATTGGATGTTCACTGCGACCGGGAGAGAAGCGATGTGAGCGGGCCGTTCTTCCACGAAGACGTCTGCCACGGTGGTCGACCCACCGAATCCCATCGGCCCGATGCCCAACGCGTTGCAGCGATCCATGATCTCCCTTTCGACGTCAGCAAGATGGGCCTCCGGGCTTCTGCGCCCCAGAGGTCTCAGCAAAGCTTCCTTGGCCAAGAGGGCCGCATACTCAAACGTACCACCGACACCCACGCCGACGATGAGGGGGGGACAGGCCGAAGGTCCCGCCCGCTCGACTGTGGAGGTGACGAAGCCTACAACCCCTTCCCTGCCCTGAGAGGGCTCAAGCATCGCGAGCGCGCTCTTGTTCTCGGCACCTCCACCCTTGGGCAACACGATCACCCGCACCCGGTCCCCGGGCACGAGGCGCACATGGAGCACGGCAGGAGTGTTGTCCGACGTGTTGACACGATCCATGGAGGGCCGCTCGACCACTGAGGCTCTCAGGTGATTCTCGGCCCGGGCCTGCCGTACCCCTTCATCGACGGCGGTGGCGAGATCCCCTTCGGTGAAGTGAACGTCCTGCCCCACCTCCAACATGACCACGGCGAGCCCGGTGTCCTGGCACAGAGGAATCCGGGTTTCTGCAGAGAGTCGCGCGTTCTCGAGTAGTTGCTCGAGAACGCGCCTCCCGACCTCAGACCGCTCGTTGAACCTCGCCGCCTCGAGGAATCTGACGACCTCGGCAGGCAACTGACTGCACGCCTCGGCGAGAAGTACCCGCACCGCCTCCCGGACCCGCTCCACCGACACGCTCCGGACCGGCGTCCGACGGCGCTCCTCCACGACAGGCCTCCTCTCCCGGGACTCAAGCGAATACTCACGGTCAAGCTTATCTCACTCCCACGAAACCGGCTCTGGAAGACCGCCCCCGCAGTGTATAGACTTGCGGATCATGGCCTGTGAGGCCGCGAGCGGCAACAATGTATGCAGCCGGCACCCGGACGGGGCGGTTCCGGCCACGAGCCGGACGGCCCCTACTGTGGGGGTAACGTCAACTCCTTGGGGATGAGAATGCGCGTTCTATCGGGAATCCAGCCGTCGGGCCGGCTTCACATCGGCAACTACTTCGGCGCAATGCGCCATCAGATCGCCCTGCAAGAAGAGCATGAGACCATGTATTTCATTGCCTCCTATCATGCGCTCACCACACTGCACGAACCGGGCGAGATGCGGGCGCTCACCCTTGACGTGGCCCTCGACTTCCTCACGCTCGGCTTGGACCCGGCCCGCACCCTCCTCTTCCGCCAACAGGATGTGCCCGAAGTGACGGAACTCGCGTGGATACTCTCGTGTGTGACACCAATGGGGCTCCTGGAGCGGGCGCACAGCTACAAGGACAAGGTGTCCCAGGGCCTCTCACCCAACCATGGGCTCTTCGCCTATCCGGTGCTCCAGGCAGCAGACATTCTGATCTACCTGTCCAATTGGGTCCCTGTGGGCCAAGACCAGAAGCAGCACATAGAGATCACACGCGACATAGCAACCAAGTTCAACAACGAGTTCGGCGAGATACTCGTGGTACCTGACGCCTACATCATTGAAGAGACCGCCGTCGTACCCGGCGTGGACGGGCGGAAGATGTCCAAGAGCTACGGCAACGAGATCGGCATCTTCGAGGAGGGAACGTCCCTCAAGAAGAAGGTGATGGCAATCGTAACCGACTCGACTCCAGTCGAAGAGCCGAAAGACCCGAGCGCTTCCACCCCGTATCTCCTCCTCAAGTTGGTGGCGCCCGACGAGGCGAAGGAGTGGGAAGAACGGTACAAGAAGGGTGGCATGGGTTACGGGCAGATCAAGCGAAGGCTCTTTGAGTTGCTCGAAGTCACGTTCGCGCCCTATCGCGAACGCCGCCGTGAGCTCGAGCGCGACCTTGACTACGTGGAAGATGTGCTCGTGGAGAGCGGCCGGAAGGCCCGCGCCCTGGCCCACCACACCATGGAGATGGTCAGGGAGGCGACCGGGCTCCCCATCGGCTATCTTCCCCCTGCGTGAGTGGCAACCGAACGGGGGGTTTGGGCACCCTTTGGCGACGGTGTACGATTCAAGATGATGAGAGGTGGACTCACGTGAACCCGGACGACCAGAGTATCGATCGGCTGCGGCGTGCAGCCGCAAACCTGGCTGCTCTGAGGCAGCTCATCGCCGGTGTGTGCCACGAGATCAACAACCCCCTCACCGCCGTACAGGGGCTCTCCGACATCCTTGCCCAAGACGCTTCCGACAGCCAAACGGCTGAAGACCTGCGCATCATCGCGCGAGAGACCGAGCGGGCCATCACCGTGGTGCGCAATCTGCGCGTGTTCGCCCGCGAGTCCGGCCCGCCGCAGCCGTGCAACATGAACGACGCCTTGGCGAACGTGCTGGACGCGCGGGGGTACGAGATGAGAGCCCGAGGGATGACGCTCTCCACGGCCACAGCGGATGACGTTCCCGGCGTCCGGGCCTCCTATGAAGAGCTGCTTCTTCTCCTCCTTCTGCTCGTCCTCTCAGCAGAACAGACAGCCCTCGCAACCACGGACGAGGACGGGCCTGCGGATGATGTCCACCTGCAGGAAGGCGGTCCCGACACCACAACTGAAGCACCGTTCCTGCACGTCGAGACGGTAGCCGAGGAAGGCGCGGTGCAGGCCGTCTTAGCCTACTCCGACCGCCTGCACCGCGCCGGGCTCGACTCATCCGCCATGGAAGCTGCGCGCCGGCTGGCGCAGGATCTGGGCGGTGGTATCACGCTGTCTACGGACCGAGAGGCCCGGGCTTCCCTCACACTCACCCTGCCCGCAAACCCCGAGTGCTGACACTGCGGCGGACTCGGCGTCACGGCGAGAGCAGTGTGGTCGGCTCGGCGCTCGGGTTGCCGGCGGATCAGCTTGAACCCACGACTCCAGCCGGGCTCAAGATGCCCCGGAAGACCACGGTGCCATTGAACCACTTCGGTGAGTACCGCAGTTCCAGTTCGTCGGTCTCGGGTCCGCGAAAGGTGAGTACAAAGTCAAGAGAGGCGCCAGGCAGCAGACTCCTCGCTACGGGGCCGGAGCGACTGGGATCGATCGAGTGCCCTGCTGAGCCCGCGATGAGAGTGAAGTCCATGGGGTCGACTCTCACCGCCTCCGACCCTCGATTGTCCACCCGCACGAGGGCCTGGCAGAAGACTTGGCCTTCAACAACACCCGACCGCGGGCCAGCGGATATCGGGAAGCTGGGCAGGAGGGGAACGAGGGTCTGGTAGAGAGCAGTGACGTGTATTGTCACATCTCCCAACTCCACCGCCTCCCCGATCTCGACCACGACCTCGGTGGCCCGGCCTCCGCCTCCTGTGGTCAACGTTGATTGCGCGGAGTCGTTCGCGTCGTCTGAGGAGCACCCCGTGAACCCCAACGCGAGCAGAACCACCACCACCGGAAGTATGAAAGGTGCTCCGCAAAGCCTCCTCACGAGGGAGGCCAAGCCCCGACGCTCCGGCGGGGTACAGGGGTGCTGACCAAAACACCGCCCCAAGGGACGGTGCGCACATGCGGGCCTCGCAGTAATGGTACGTCTTGGGACGCTCATGTCAGCGAATCTTATCAGCATTGACCGCGTGCGGCACAGACTCCCCACAGACGGCGGCACGTGCGTTCATGACCGCCATCTTAGCCATCCGCCCTCGAGTCTCATTGGTTGCGCTGCCTACATGGGGCAACAGAACGACGTTCTTCGCCTCGACAAGCCCGGCCGCCACACGAGGCTCCTGCTCGTACACGTCGAGACCCGCGGCACGAAGCGGACCTTCACGGAGGGCATCGACCAGCGCTCGCTCGTCAATCACCGCGCCGCGAGAAGTATTGATAAGAACCGAGCCCTTCTTCATGAGTCCCAACTCCCGGCGACCCAGTAGATGATGAGTGGTTTCCGAAAGAGGTAAGTGAATGGATACAACGTCGGCCGTGGCGAGAAGCCAGCGGAGTGAATCAGTGTGTTGCCACTCGGCACCCCGGGGGATGGAGTCCGGGGGGAGGGGACCGGACCGCCTCGTGTACAACACGGTCATACCAAAAGCCTCCGCCCGCTCCGCAACCGCCCTACCTATCCGCCCCATGCCCACCACGCCCAGCACCCTGCCCTTGAGCTCCATGCCCAAGAGGAGGGTTGGGGTCCAACCGACGAACTCGCCCGACCTCACCATGACGTCTCCTTCAACAACCCGGCGGCAAGCCGATAGTATGAGCGCCCACGTGAGTTCCGCAGTGGCATCTGTGAGCACTCCGGGGGTGGTCGCGACCAGAATGTTGCGGCGGGTGGCCTCCTCCACATCGATGTTGTCGAAGCCCACGGCACAATTCGATACCACCCTGAGCGACGGACCTGCCGCCTCCAGCACGTCTACGTCGACACGGTCGGTGAGAAGAGTGAGGAGGGCATCGACACCAGCCACCTCTGCCAGCATCTCCTCCCGGGTCATGCACCGATCCTCGCGGTTTCCCCGGACCTCGAAGTACTGCTCCATGAGCTCCGGACCGGGTGGGGGCAGCAATCTGGTCACCATGATAGTGGGGCGATCGGCCATCAGAACTCACCTATCCTCTCATGAGGGAACACGGCAGCCTCTGCGGGGAACAGTTCCGCTGCGGCCGCGCACGCTGCGCGCCCCGCATTCCCCGACCGTACCTCATCCGTCAACCCAAAAAAGTATACTAGGAAGACGCATGTGCCAGGTCCGCGCATACCCGCGTGACCGGTACACGAGGTGAGCGGGTAAGCCTCGGCGGCACCCACGGCCTGCCACGCGCCAGCAGGTGATTCCGCCCCGAAACGGATGCGAGCAGCCATGGAGAGCAGAACCACCAGCGAGCGACGGATGGCGATCAGGGTCGGCACCTGCTCATGGACCGACACGACGATGGTCGCGGCCTGGTATCCGAAGGACATCCGCACCGCTGAGAGCCGTCTGCGGTACTACGCTGCCCACTTCGACACGGTGGAGATCGACTCCACATTCTATGCCCTACCCCACGCAAGAACCGTCGAGCTGTGGGCCGAGCGCACTCCCCCCGAGTTCATGTTCCATGTGAAAGCCTTCGGAATGATGACAAGGCACGGCGTGAAGCCCGAGCAACTCCCCCCCGGCCTACGAGAGTCACACGACTACGAAGTCGACAAACATGGAAGAATAGCCAAACCTGCTCCCGCGCTCCGCGCCAGCGTGTTCGAGTGGTTCTCGGCAGCGCTGGAACCACTACGCTCTGCGGGAAAGCTCGGGCTCACCCTCTTGCAGTTCCCTCCCTACTTCAGAGCCTCGGACGCAGCTCGATCATACATCGTCGAGGCTGCCGAACGCCTGCATCCCGATCCGATCGCGGTAGAGTTCCGCCATGTCTCGTGGGTGGAACCATCGGAGGCCGATCGCACCTTCGACCTCCTGAGGAACCTGGGGGCAACGTACGTATGCGTGGACACGCCCCGAATACAGGACTCAAGCGTGCTTCCTCCCTTGGCCGTGACCACTTCTCCCCTCGCATACGTCCGGTTCCACGGGAGAAACGCAACTACGTGGCATTCACGAACCGGTTCTGCGGCTCAGCGGTTCAAGTACCTTTACGAACCCCAAGAGTTGGCCGAATGGAGAGAGCCGCTACTCAGCATCTCCCGAAGAGCGGGGGAGACCTACGTGCTGTTCAACAACTGCTACGCCGACTACGCTCCGAGGAACGCCCAGCAGATGATGAGCCTTCTCGACCGGGCGCTCCCACGTGAGTAGCCGCCGGTCTCTACGGCGGGGGCCCGCCGGGACAACGGGCCCTGAAGACGCCGGCCAACTAGGTGGCGCGGTGTCACCGCGCCCTGAACTGGGTGCCACGGGCGCTCCGTCTACCCCGACGTATCGCCGTTTGGGCCCGGCCGCTTGAGGTAATCTCGTAGGCAGCGTCCCTTCTACTGCGCCCTAGCCTCTTCTCGGTCCAAGGAATGACGGGTCACCACACTGCGAAATGGAGCAACAGCATGACCAAGTTGCCGCAACTCACGCCTGACACGATTCAGTTCATTCTCCTTTCCTTCGAAGGCCCCGACCAGTATTCCAACGCCGGTGGTCTCGGTGTCAGAATGAGAGAGCTGGGGCTCGAACTGGCCCGCCTTGGGTTTCACACCCACCACGTATTCATCGGTGATCCCAAGCTCCCACCGGTTGAGAGCCCCCATCCGAATCTGACGATCCACCGTTGGTCTCAGTGGCTGTCGGCCCGTTTTCCCCAGGGCGTCTACGAAGGCGAGGGGCCGAAGATGGCCGACTGGAACGCCAGCCTGCCTCCGTTCGTTGTCAACGACCTTGTCGCGCCCGCCGCCCGTTCTGGTCGATTGACAGCCGTGCTTGCCGAAGAGTGGCACACTGCCGCTTCCGTCTGCTCGCTGTCGGATCAGCTGTGGGCTGCCGGCCTGCGGGACTCAACCGTGATCCTATGGAACGCGAACAACACCATCGGATTCGACCAGGTGGACTGGGGCAGACTGAACTTCTGCGGCCAGATAACGACTGTGTCCCGCTACATGAAACACGTGATGTGGTCCCGGGGAGTCAACCCACTGGTCATTCCCAATGGGATACCATCGGACCGCATCAAAAAGGTCTCACCTTCACGGGTTCGCGCCCTCCGCCAGGCAATAGGTTCAGACGAGCTCCTCTTCAAGATAGGACGGTGGAGTCCGGACAAGCGCTGGAACATGGCCGTCGATGCGCTCGCGGAAGAGCGGGCGAACGGCGCGGATGTATCCATGGTCATACGGGGCGGCATCGAGCCACATGCGCTTGAAGTGATGCACAATGCACATGCTCGCGGACTACGAGTAGTGGATGTACGTCCGCCCCGCGATACGAACGAGGCTATCGCCACGTTCGCAAAGCTTCCTCCCGCCGACATCTACAACGTCCTCACCTTCCTAAGCGATGACCTCATCTCGGTCTTCTACGCCGCTTCCGACGCCGTCCTCGCCAACTCAGGCCATGAGCCTTTCGGACTGGTTGGACTCGAGGTCATGGCTTCGGGGGGCATCGCTTTCGTGGGCTCGACCGGCGAGGATTATGCGATCCCCTACCTCAATGCGGTGGTCTTGGACTCGGAAGATCCTCATGAGATAAGCATTGCCCTGCAGTACCTCCGTGAGCATCCGCGTGTCCGCGATCATATGCGGCACGAGGCCATGACCACAGCCCGTAACTACTCGTGGAGGAACATCATTGAGGACACGCTCCTCACCAAACTCAGATATGTTGCCGTCAGGCAGGATGTGAAGACTGCTTCACTACGCACGCCCGGGTCGGCGGCAGATCGCTCCGGTTTCTCGGCAGGCTACTCCGGTGGCTACGGGGAGGCGGGGGGATCCGACCTTCAAGATTCGCGGGAGGACCGCCCAGCATCGAGCGGCGGTGAAGAGAGGCTCGGGAACAGCGCGGGCGGAGAACACCCAACCGCCGGACCGGCCTCAGCAACCAAGCCGGAGACCACTTCCTGATGGACTCGCGCCCCACGACACCACAGCAGATCACGCTCGAGACGTATCGTCCCGACATAGCTTTCAAGCTCAAGGAGCTCAACTGCCCGCGTTTCCGGCACACCCAGGTGCTTTCCCACCTGTTCCATGATCCTGCGGCCCCGTTCTCGGAAGCTTCTTCGCTGCCCACAGACCTACGCACACAACTCGATGTGCTGGGTTCGACGATGTTTCACGTGAAACGTCGCGAGGACGACGATGAAGGAACTACGAAGCTTCTGCTGGAATCGCGTGACGGTGCAAGAATCGAGACTGTGGTCATGCGCTCCCCCGAGCGAATATCGGTATGTGTCTCCACACAGGTTGGGTGCCCACTCCGCTGCGTCTTCTGCGCCACCGGCGCCATGGGGTTCACCCGCAACCTCACAGCAGCGGAGGTCGTCGACCAAGTACGCATTGCCGATGCGCTCATAGCCGCTGAGCAAGCGCACTTCTCTCCGAACGATCCGGAGAGCAGTTCCGTGCGCACGATGTCACCCAGGTGGAGGCTCGAGCCCGGCCGGCTTGGAGCCGGAGAGAATGACGCCCCCGAGGCCGGGAGGCGTGAGCAGGGAGAAGATGAGCCCGAAGCCGGTGGGTTCGCGCCCGGTGGTCCGACAGCCGGTGAGATCACGGCCGGTGAGATCACGGCCCATAGCCACCCGGCCACTGCTCTCGCAGCCGGTGCGAGGGGCGCGGGCGAGACAGGTGCCGACCTGAGTGCCCTCAAATCTCAGGGGGCCGCGCGCAACCCACGAGCTTCCCGTGCCCGCAGGCGCATCTCTCACGTCGTCTTCATGGGCATGGGCGAGCCACTCCTGAACATCGACGCGACTCTCGCTGCCCTGTTCGTCCTCAAGAGCCCCCACGCCTTCGACCTCAGACAGCGCAGTATCGCTGTGTCCACTGTCGGAGTGCCTGAGGGCATTCGTCGACTCGCCCGCGAGGAACCCCAGGTCAACCTGGCACTGTCCCTCCACGCTGCAACCGACGAACTCAGGTCGAAGCTCATACCGTTCAACCGCAGAGTACCGCTCGACGAGGTCATGCGTGCAACCGACGACCATTTTCGCATCACGCACAGAAAGCTTCTTGTCGAGTACTTGATTCTCCCTGATGTGAATGACTCCGAATCGGACGCAGACGCACTGGCTCGACTACTGGCCCGTCGCATGAGCGTTGTCAATCTCATTCCATGGAACCCTACCGATACGATCTCGCCCCGCTCACGTAGCCGTTCCAAGAGCCATAGAGGACGCAGAAGGAAGGAGACCGGAGGCCGTAACCGGGGTAACATGGATGTGCGGGATGACAATTCGATTCAGGCGGAATCCATTGAGAGGGCCCTGCAATTCAGGCGCTACCTCGAACGTCGAAATGTCGCTTGTGTGGTGAGAAGGAGCCGCGGGCTTGTCATAAGAGCCGCCTGCGGACAGCTGGCAACAGCAAGACCGGGTAAGAGGAAACCTCCGTCGCCGGTACGAAATGAAAGCGAGTAGCCTCCGAAGAGTACGTGAAGCACCTGCAGGGAGGGTTGGTGCAAGGATCGCCTGCTGCGCCACCCGCGCTGCGCGCCCCCGCTATCGGCTATCGAATCGATGGGTGGATCAATGAAACGTCGCTGGCTATGGATCGCTCTGGCATTGGCCCTCGCCCTTGTCCTCTACCTGCCCATGCCTATCGCTGAGCGATTCACGTCACCCACCCAGCAGGGCCAGTACCTCACGAGCCCGCTTCGCTCCTACCGCTTCGTCATCGCCGCAGCGACCGTCAGTCCGGCAGCGAAGCTCAATGCTTCCGGCGAGGCCCTTGCTGCGGCCAAAGCCCTGTTCGAACCCCACGGCATCAGACCTACGAAAGTCGAGTTGCTCTTCTTCCCCGAACCGCAGCCCTATAGCTACACCTCCAGAGACGGTCATGTTCTCACGGTGCCCCACACCGGCAGATTCGTCTGGGAGGTCTGGGCACCGCTTCCATCGGACGACACGAACGCCGGTGTGGTCGACGTTGTAGGCCTGTTGGACTATGTGAGCGGCGAAGTCCTCGCCGGCCGGTTGCCTGAGGAACAGCCAACGGAGAGCGATCCCGGCTCTGCCAGCAGTACCAGCAGGACATCCTTCTCGACCGGCGCCACCATGAGGGCCATCCCTTCGTAGTCGAGAAGAAGCGTCGATAGTCCTCCAAGCTTTGCACTCCGGCCGAAGTCCATGGCGGCCACAATCGTGTCGACGACCAGCGCGGCCAAGGACTCGGGTGCGACCCCGGTCGGCCCAGCGCCCGCGGTGCCCGTGTGTGCAATGAGAAGCCCCTGGTCAGAGACCAACATGGCCGCGACGACCCCAGGGGAGCTCACATAGCAGTCCAGAACCTCTTTCATATGATCCTCGGCCATCGCCATCCCTACCTGAGCACGGTGGAGTGTTGAGTGTCAACCGACAGGACACCCGGACCATCTTGGCTCCTGGGCATCCTTTGAGTCAAAACATATGAACACCACTCATACACCGACCTCTGTCTCTCAAAGAACCCTCCTTGACAACCCCAGGACGGCCTCGTCCATCCCTCCCAGTGGACACGCTTCCAAGCCTCAGGGCTGAGTGCGGGGCTCTGCGGGTACACATCCCTGGTAGGTGGGCGTGGGGAGAGAAGGCGGGCCTTTGCGCTCCATGTGCGACACAGGTGCCGCCGCCACCGCGGAACACGGCACCATCTTCGCGAAGCACAAGCCCGACCCTGTATAGGCCGCACCCCGGCAAGACCCGCCACCGTACGGTGGCTCTTCGCGCCGGCCGGGGACACCCGCAACGGCATCCGCTGCGAAACCAAGTGATGCAGCCAACCGCGAGCACGTGCGAGAAGCGCACCGGTATCCCCGGTGCGGCGCTTGTCCGTCGCGCGCGGACAGTCGCCGCCAGCCGAGAACGTGTGCGCCACAGCACCTCCGGCCTTCGGTCCCGCTCCGGAGTGGGCCCTGCCCCCGAACCTGCGCCGGCCCCAAGACTCTTGGTTCTCTCGCGTTCGCCCACGTTGCCTGGGTCAGGCCGATTCAATGCCCTTGCCCCATGAGGTCAACTGGTGGCCAATGATCAGGCCGGCGCGACGGGCCGGCTCTTCGCCGGTGAAGACAACGCGAAGACCATCGCTGCGACCTGCGACTTCCGACAAGTACATGCAGCCGCGGACAACAGGACACCGCTCATCACACGCCACATCGTCAGTCGGCCAACTTATGAGAGGGTCATTCTGGAACAGGAGTGATGACTCGGGCTTGCTCAGACACACAGACACGACGAGCGCCCACCAGTCGCCTTCCCTCTCGATACCAAGCTTGATCTCCACTTCGAACCTCATGTCCTCGGGATCGGGTGGCCTTCGTCGGCGAGCGCTGGAGCCCCGAGGCTCCGGCCGTGAGGCCCTGGGCCGCGGAGACCCAAGCCGCCCGGCACGCGTATCCCGGACCGGACACCGTGCCTACCGGGGGCGTGCTCACAGGCGTGCCCACGCCCCCAGCTGCCCGAGACACAGCCCATACAGCTCGACCGGCGGTGCCCCTCTCTCACATCACTTCCCACACATCCAACAAGCCTCGCTCCAGCGCGCGCACGTCTCGCCGTCGATTCAAGGGAACGACTCTGGGAATATCCCCCTCATCCTTCCCAGGCCACCCCATCACTCACTCAAACGATTGATGACCGATTCCAGTTCGGTCACGTCCTTGAACTTGAGCTCCACACGGATCCCAGATGCCGAAGCCGATACTCTTGCATCCGTGTGAAATGTTCCGCGAAAGACCGCTTCCGCCCTCGCGGCCAAGGACCTCGTGATGACAGGCTTAAGCGATGGTGCACCGGCCTTTCGCTCGTCGTCTGCCCTGTCGTTCAGACGACGAACCTCAGCCTCGACCTTTCGCACCGACAGCCCTTCCCGGGCGGCCTTGCGAGCCAGCTTGAGCTGCAGCCCCCGCGACCCAAGCCCAAGAAGCGCCCGCCCGTGTCCTTCGGCCAGGTCGCCTTCCGCCAGCATCTGTTGAATCTCCGCAGGAAGCTCCAAGAGTCGGAGCTTGTTGGCAAGAGCCGGCCGGCTCTTGCCAACCTGCGCGGCCAATCTCTCTTGGGTCACCCCCAGGTCATCGAGCAGTATTTGCAGCGCACAGGCCTCATCAATGGGATTCAATTGCTGCCTGACGAGATTCTCAACCAGGGCCAGTTCCAGGCTCTCCGTGTCGCTGGCCCCCCGGACTATCGCGGGCACAACCGTGAAACCGGCCAACTGCGCCGCGCGCCACCGCCTCTCTCCCGCAATCAACTCGTAGCCCTCGCCCTGCCGGCGGACGATAACCGGCTGCACTATCCCCACACTTTCGATGGACTTGGCGAGCTCCTCGAGAGTGTCACGGTCCAGAGACCTGCGAGGCTGCCGTGGGTTGGGCGCTATTCGTGCGCACGAAATATCAACAACTGCTGTCGTCGCAGACTTCGTGCCGGCCCCAGCGTCCCGCTGCTCGCGTTCCTCCCCAGCGACACCGCGGAGGCCTGGAGCGGGGCTGCCGGTCTGGTACTCGTCGATACCCTGAGCCTGAGAATTCTCGTCAAGGGGCTTATCGCCCAGAAGCTCCGCGAGGCCTCGTCCCAAACCGCTCTTCTTCCTAACCACGGGCGACTACCTCCTGGGCAAAGTCGAAGTACGCATCCGAACCGGGGCAATGAGGATCAAGCATGAACACCGGCACCCCAAAGCTGGGCGCCTCCGCGAGACGTATGTTCCTTGGAATAACAGTCCTGAACGTCAACTCGGGAAAGTGACGCCTCACCTCGGCCTCAACCTCTCGCGCAAGATTGGTCCGGGTGTCGACCATGGTGAGAAGCAGTCCGGCGATGCAAAGCCGCCCATTCAGCCTCGTCCTGATAGCCTCAACCGTCTGCAGGAGCTGCGCCAATCCCTCCAGGGCATAATACTCCGCTTGCACCGGCACGATCACCGAATCGGAGGCCACGAGGGCATTCACCGTGAGCAGCCCCAGCGAAGGGGGACAGTCGATGAACACGAAGCCGAACCCCCCGGGACCGGAGTCGAGACCGGCCAAGGCCTCCCTCAGGCGGAATTCCCTGCGCTCGAGCTTGGGTAGGAGGACCGAGACACCGGCCATGTCGATACCCGAAGGAGCCAAGAAGAGATTGGGGACCTTGGTCGGCCGGATGATCCCGCTCAGTTCCACCTCTCCCAGCAGCACATGGAAGAGCGTGGGTTCCTTCTCCTGCACCCTCACGCCGAGCCCGGCTGAAGCGTTCGCTTGTGGATCTGCATCTATCAGCAGAACGCGCTCCCCGGCTTGGGCCAGTGTCGCCGCAAGATTCACGGCTGTGGTCGACTTACCGACGCCTCCCTTTTGATTTGCGATTGCGAATATCACGGCGTATTGCTCATTGCTCAACCGTCTCCCAGCGGCCGCTTGGCCGGAATCCCTGCCCTACGCGGATATGCGGCCGGAGTTTCCATCGTTTTCCGCCCATACACCAAATACCTGTCGGTCGCTTCCTCAAAGGGTCTTGCCTGAACGACCTCCACACGCGGCACGCCCAGTATAGCGAGAGCCCGCTCCCCGCATATCCACTCTTGGTCCGACATTGCCGCTTTCATGGCCACAAAGAAGCCTCCTACCTCAAGAAGAGGAACCGAGAGCTCAGCTACCACCGGAAGAGAGCCTACGGCCCTCGTCACCGCCACATCGAACCCGGATCGGCCGGCACCTCGACCAAAGTCCTCGGCCCGCAAGCGCTCGACCCTGGCGTTGCGCAGGCCCAGGGCCTCAACAGCAGACTGCAGGAATTCGCACTTCTTCTTGACTGACTCGAGTAGGGTGATCCGCAGCTCCGGGCGGGCGATGGCCAGCACCAACCCCGGCACGCCGTTGCCGCAACCCACGTCGACAAACCTGCCGTGTGCGCGATCCAGGAACGGTAGATTCGTGAGGGAGAGCGCGTCGAGGAAGTGCTTCTTCTCAATCTCCACCGGATCGCGGATCGCGCTCACGTTCACGCGGCAACTCAGCAACATGTCGAGGAACCGCTGTAGCGCAGTGAGCTCCTCTCCATTCAAGCCGAGCGACCTGTACGTGGATGTCTGGGTCAAGTCCATCCGCAACGCACCGCTACTCCGGCCGGTTCGCTCATCACACCGACATCTCGGCCGAAACCGTGGGTTCGCCGTCTTTCTGCATCCTCCGGCGATGCAGATAAAGCATGAGCACAGAGACATCGGCGGGGGATACGCCCGGGATGCGGGATGCCTGCCCCAGGGTCCCCGGCCGTATTCCCTTGAGCTTCTGGCGCGCCTCGTACGTCATACCCTCTAGGTCGAAGTCGAAATCCGCTGGTATGCGCAGCGCTTCTCTGCTGCTGTGCCGCCGCACTTCGGCCAACTGACGTTGGATGTATCCGTCATATCTCGCTTTGACCTCCAGTTGCTCCGCCGCCGCCTTCGATACTTCGGCCATGATATGTCGATCTCTCTCGTCGAGGAGAGGGGTGATGCTGTCGAGAGACAGCTGGGGGCGGCGCAGAAGCTGCATCACCGTCTGTGACTCCGTGAGAGGAGACGTGCCGTGAGCTTCGAGGACGCGGCTGTTCGCTTCGCTACTCTTGACGACGATACGGCCAAGCATCTCCCCGTACCGGTCGACTTGCTCCCTCTTACGCTTGACTTGTTCCATGTCGGACTTCGACACCAGGCCCAGCGCGCAGCCAAGAGCGGAGAGGCGCAGGTCTGCGTTGTCATGTCGCAAGAGCAAGCGGAACTCTGCCCGAGAAGTGAACATCCTGTACGGCTCGTCGACGCCTTTGGTGACTAGATCATCGAGCAGTACACCGATGTAGGCTTGGTCGCGACGCAGAATGAACGGTGATTCACCCTTGACGTACAAGGCGGCGTTGATCCCCGCCATGAGTCCTTGGGCAGCCGCCTCCTCATAGCCCGAGGTGCCATTGATCTGTCCAGCGGTGAAAAGACCGTGTATCGCCTTGGTCTCAAGACTGAGGAGGAGCTGCTGGGGCGGTAGATAATCGTACATCACCGCGTATCCCGGTCTGACCACGCGAGCCCGCTCAAGCCCCGGGGTAGCCTGCACAATTCTCTCCTGGACCCAGACAGGGAGGCTCGTGGTGAGACCCTGAAGGTAGACCTCGTTCGTAGAGAGGCCTTCCGGCTCAACGAAAACCGGATGATGATCCCTTGTGGGGAAATTGATCACCTTCCTGTCAATCGAAGGACAGTATCGCGGTCCCTTCCCTTGAACCGCCCCTGTGCGAATGGGGCTGAGGTGAAGGTGTTCCGCCACGACGGCGTGCGTCGTAGGGCTCGTTCTTGTCAGGAAGCACGGGACCTGCCGCCTCGGCAGAGGAGTGCTCCAATGGGAAAAACCGGGCAAGGATGGGTCCCCAGGCTGCCAAGACATCTTGCTGATGTCGATGGTGCGGCCGTCAACACGGGGAGGTGTGGCTGTCTGGAAGCGCTCGAGGGACAGGCCGATCTCCTCGAGACCAGCAGAAAGCTCAGTCGCAGGCAGCTCACCGGCCCTTCCCGCCGGGTGAGTCCGGTCACCAACTACCACCTCTCCTCGCAAGAACGTACCCGTGGCGACAACAACAGCAGGTGCTCTCAGCTCCCGGCCATCCGCCAACTTCACACCCGACACTGTTTCACGTGAAACAAGGACACGAGCCACTTCGCCCTGAAACACGTCCAAGAGCGGCGTTCGAAACAGAATCCACTTCATCCAATCCTCGTAGAGACGCTTGTCAGCTTGCGCCCGCAGGGCCCGCACTGCCGGCCCCTTTGAGGTGTTGAGCATCCTGATCTGAATGAAAGCGCGGTCGGCGTTGCGACCCTGCTCTCCTCCCAGAGCATCGATCTCCCTCGTGAGCTGCCCTTTTCCCACCCCGCCAATCGCCGGATTGCAGGGCATGAGAGCAATCTTGTCGATGCTGAGAGTAACGAGCGCCGTGCGCATGCCCATGCGCGCGGCCGCGAGGGCAGCCTCACAGCCCGCATGCCCTCCTCCCACCACGACCACCGCATAGCTACTGCTCACGACACTTCATTCTGCCTGTCCCGCGAAGCCTGCCCGAAACCTTCACTACCAGTATCGTAGCCAACTTTCGAAGCACTTCTGCCCGTAAGGCCATTGCCTCTTCACAAACCCGTGCTCTCTTCGTAGACCCTTTGACTGTTCGCGAGCCCCTTGACCTCCGACAGCCCCTTGACTCTCTCGCCAAGCGGACCAGTATATCGCGTCGCCGCACCCCTCCGCGCGCGACCCCCGGCCTCGAGCTCGTGAAGGGCTGCCCACACACTGCACACGAAGGTTTGCCGCCCATCCACACGGAACCTGTCTACCTGATCCTCCGGGCAAATGCTACATTGACTCTCGGGGACCGGACACCTGCTCCGGACCGCAAGCTTCCCAGAGAGGTCGCCATCCCCGCAGCACGGCCCACAACCCATAGCCCCTCGATTGCCTCAGGGGAATCGAGCTCGTGGTCCTTCTCCTCACCACCTTCGTCCAACGATAGGCCTATCCACATCAGGCCTCCCCCTCCTCTCTCGCTCACTGAACAAGGACCCGCGATGCCAGACGGTGCCGCGCCCGTTGATGTGGTGCCTGTTGGCGTGGGGCTCGTTGACGTGGTGCCCGTTGGCGTGGGGCCTGCCTTCCCCGGCTTCAGCACCAGACCCTCAATCGAATGCGCAGGCCTTGACACCGTCAGACCGAACGGCTCCAACCTCTCCACTCGGCTGCCCGGCGACAGATACCACTCCCCGGAGGCCGAGCCATCGGGAACGCACAGCATGGGTGTGCCCTTACCTGGAATCCCGGCCGCAAGAGATCGCTCTTCGGCGCCACGCTCTTCGGGGCCACCTTCGCAGATGGCCTCCCATGCGCACGGAGGGTCTGCAGCCGTTCCTGACTCCTCCGCATGGCGATTTCCCAGAACATCGCCCGGCCACCTTCCTCCATTCGCAGCACCTTGCCGGGGCACCTCATCGTGGCACGCCTCATGCCGGGACCCTCTCGGATGAGCCTCCTCGTGGCAAGCCATGCCGTCGTGGGGCACTTCGTGGTGAACCGCCTCGTAGTGGGGGGCGTTGTAGTGAGCCGAGTCATCGTGGAGCCGGGGTGCAGGACGACCGGCGGCCGAGCCCCAAGCGGTGGACCGGGCCCTCTCCGACGGGTGCTCCACCTTCTGACACCTCGTAGTCTCCTCAAGTGGACTCGGCCGCACGGCCACCGCAGCCCACACGCCTGTCTCGCAGGTCTGTTCGAAGGGGCCCTCGAGGTACGGGGTGTCCTCCCCGGCCGAGGCGGCCGAGTCAATAGCGGCCGCGCTCATAGCCGCGCCGCTCTGCAACTCGGCGTAGGTGGAGTGCAGATACCTCCCCGTCGGGGAGGCAGACGTGTTGTCCACAGTATGCCTGCGATCCCCGGAGTCAAGAGCGGGGAGGAGACGCAGCCACTCTACAGAACGAGGTTCAACGCCCCAGCAGTCGGCAAGAGCCTCCCTCAGCCTCCCACGCACCGCGGCTTCGGCCACTCCCTCCCTGCCGAGCCCCCACACTGAGGGACCCACGTGCAGCCGGTGGGAGACCCACTCATGCGTGCCCGCGTCACCGTCGGCAGCATAGCCCGACAGTTCCATCACCCGTAGGCTTGCCCATAGTTCGTCCGCCGGGAGTTCTCCGTGCCGCCCGCCCTCGAGCAACTGCGAGCCAATCGCCACCCGGCCGCCAAACCCCATTCCCACAGCGAGTATGCTCGCACGAGTGATGAAGCGATCGCCATAGGCGGTGTGCACCACAAGTCTCGTGCTGTCGCCTTCGCCCCCCGTCCATTCCACCCCCGTGGCGACGGCCTGCCTGAGCTCGATACCATCGGTCTCCTCCAGCAGTAGTTTCAACCTGATGGACACGGCCCTTCTGTCCATGACCAAGAACGGCATCTCGAAGGACGGCGGAGAAACGAAGCTTGTCTCAAGAACCGCCCGGCGCAGCAGGGGTGGTAGGTCGGCGAGGGACTCGAGGCCCGAGTCTCCGAGCGCAACGAGCGGTCCGAATGCGGGCTGACCCACCGTGTCCAACGAGCTGCAGAGCACGAGAACACGCAGCCCTCTCTCGGCAAGGGCCAATCCGCACGCGGATCCGGACATGCCGGCCCCACATACTACGGCGTCCCATACGTCATGATGCGCTGTCACAAGGCTATCCTCTCAATGCGCTCTCTCACTGCGCCGCCCCTGCCGGAAGTCAGCGTGCCAATAACCCCGACAGGATCGCCCAACCCCGAGTTCGCGGCGGACAACGCAATCCTTCCTCAATCCAAGACCCTTCTGGGTGCCCACCTTCACCCTCCGCGACCCTCATCTCCAACAGGAGCGCAGCTTCTTCGATCCCAATCTACTTGCCGATGCAGAAGCGGCTGAATATCTCATCAAGCAGGTCTTCCGTGATCTCTTCCCCGGTGACCTCCCCGAGCGCCCGGACCGCCTCGCGAATGTCTTCAGCCACGAGCTCCTCCGGCAGCCCTCCGGAGAGGCCCTCTGCAGCTTTCAAGGCGGCGGCGTGCGACCGCGCCACGAGGCTCCTCTGGCGCTCCGTACTCAGCATCGGCTCCTCCGGAGCAAGCCCACCCTCGCCCCCGATCACATCGGCGATGGCGGCCTTCAGCGAGTCGATGCCCTCGCCGGTGAGGGCGGAAACGCACACAACGCGCCGGATGCCATTTCCTCCGCGCGATGCTCTCCGACTCCGCTCCCGGAGGTTGTGAGGGGCATCCTCCGGGGCGATGTCCAGCTTGTTGCCCACAACCACGATTCTCTCCGCCTCCACCTCTCCCACCAGACCCTCGACCCGGGCGGTCCACAGAGCCGCGTCGTCAGGGCTTCCCCATTCCGAGAGATCGACGACCGCGAGCACGATATCTGCATTCTCCAGCGCTGCTCGTGAACGCGCAACGCCGAGTTGCTCCACCTTGTCGTCGCTCGATCTGATCCCTGCGGTGTCTATCAGAACCACCGGGACCCCTGCGAACTCAACCAACTCCTCCACTGTGTCCCGGGTTGTCCCCGGCACCTCAGAGACTATCGCCCGCTCTCTCCGGACGAGACAGTTCAGAAGTGAGCTCTTGCCCACGTTTGCGCCACCCACTATCGCCGTCTGAAGCCCCTCGTCGAGAATCCTTCCGAAGAACGCGGTGTCGAGCAAGCTCTCGAGCAGTCGGCCTGCCTCGCCAACTCGCATAGCGCACCCATCACGATCGATGTCATCAACGTCCTCATCTGCGAAGTCGACAGATGCCTCGACTTCAGCCAGCACCTCCACCAGGAGCCGGCGTACCGAGGACACCTCCCCCGAGAGTCCTCCTCTCAACTGATGGACGGCCGCCCGCAAGGCACTCGTGGAACGCGCGCGGATCACGTTGGCCACACTCTCTGCTTGAGCCAAATCGAGGCGGCCGTTGAGGAAGGCCCTCTTTGTGAATTCGCCCGGCTCGGCGGGCCGCGCGCCGCGCTCAATGAACAGCCGCAGGATCGACCGGACGGCCGCCTGCCCTCCGTGGCAGTGCACTTCGACCATGTCTTCGCGGGTGTAGCTTACGGGAGCGTACATCGCGGCCACGAGCACCTCATCCAGGGTCGACCCCACCGACGGATCGACGATGTGGCCGTATATCAAGCGGTGGCTCTCTTCGCGAGAAGGGAAGGCCTTCCCCTGGCGGACAAAGACCTCTCCGCTGATATCCAGGGCGCGCCGTCCAGTCAACCTGATCACGGCTATCGCCCCCGTTCCCAGCGGGGTTGAGAGGGCAACAATGGTGTCGTCGAGCGAGGAGGTCATTTCACTCTTGGAGGCTCCACCGCACAGGGTGCCCCGCATCGGGTTCCACCGCCCAGCGCGCCAAAAAACACACTGCTCCGCTCAAAGTAGCCCCCACCAAGGCAGCACCCACTGCAGACCCACGGCACGTGTTCCGACTCCGTCATACGCACACGCCCGGTTGCAGCCCGGCCGCCCGGCCACGGTGGCCGGCTATCGAACAGCGTGCTCGGTCACCCATAGTCGCTCACCCGCACAGTCAGCCGGCGCGGCGCCTCATCGCGCGATGCGCGCATTGTCTGGGCCTTGCGCCGACCCGCCTCAGCGTCTATCTCCGGTGGTTGGCAATCAGCCGGACGGAGAAATGACCACCGCGCGATGAGGTTCACGCCCCTGACTCTCGGTCACTACCTCCGCCCACTCCTTGAGCGCCAAGTGCACGATCTTCCGCTCGGCCGCAGTCATGGGTTCGAGCCGCACCGGTCTCCGCTTGCGGATGACCTCTTCCGCCCTTTTCAGAGCCACACGTTCTATGCCCTGTTGCCTGCGTTCCTTATAGCCCTGCACATCGACCGAGACACGTTTCCGGGCCGCAGGGTGCGGATACAGGATGACGTTGGCCACGTACTCGATCGCATCCATGGTCTGGCCTCTCTTGCCGATGAGGATGCCCAGATCGTCCCCTGTGATTTCTGCGGTGACTACCTCGGCCTTCTCGACGATGTGGATGCTTCCCGTGACACCGACCTTGGACATGATCATGCTCAGAAGTTCACGGAGCCCGGCCGAGCCGGGACCCGGCGCCTCGCCGAATGTGATCTCCGGCTCGATGACCGCCTCTTCACCCTCTTCGAGTTCGGCACCACAGGTTTCGACCGGGGCAGGGGGCAGGTCATCCGTGAGGAGCCTGACCTCGACCTGGGCATCGGTGCCCCCCACGCCCAGGAATCCTTCCACCGGAGCCACAACCACCTCCACCTCGTACTCGTCATCCTCCAACTCCCCCGGAGCGATGTCGAGTTCCGCCAACGCGCGTTGAGCCGCCTGCTCGACGGTTGAGCCACTAGCCCTCGCCACTCGCTTCCGCGAAACTCGATTCACGGAGCCGGTATTACCCGACTCAGGACCCATCGCCCGAAGAAGTGTCTCCTGATGGTCGTGGCTTGGCCTTGCGTTGTCCTCCCGAGGACTGGCCTCCGGAACCTGCCTTGCCGGAAACTCCCTTGCCGGTGCCTGCCTTCTTGGCGCCGGGTTTGGGTTTGGGGCCTCCCGGTTTACCACTGCTGGACTTGGCGGTTGTCGTGGCGCCGCGTTTACTCCCGCCGGGCTTGGTGCTACCGCTCTTGGCGCCGGACTTAGTGCTCGGCTTGCTTCCCTGGCCCTTGGCCCCTCCGGACTTGCCCCCGGACGCCTTGGCAGCCTGTACCTTCTTGGCTCCGCCACTCTTGCCTCCACTTGCACCGGCCGACGCCTCAGCAGGGACCGGCGCCGGCATGACCTTCATAATGACGAACTGCTGAGCAATGGTCCACAGGTTCGAGGTGAACCAATAGATGAAGAGGCCGGCAGGCCACTTCCCTATGAACATGATGATGCCTACGCCTATAGGCATGACATACACCAGAAAGCGCTGAGTTGGATCCTTGGTGGATGTCATGAGCGAACTCAGGAACTGGCTCGCGACGTACAGTATGAGAAGCAGGAAATCGAAACTGGCGATGTCGGCCCCGATGAGCCAACTGGGGGCATCGGGTATGTTGCCGATCCAGAGCCACGTCGCCCCCGCGAACTGGTCCTGCTGCTCCCGCAACATATAGAAGAGAGCGAAGAACACCGGCATCTGGAGAAGCAAGGGCAGACAGGACGAGAACGGGCTGACCTTGTTCTCCTTGTAGAACTCCATGGTCTTCTGTTGGAGAAGCTGCTTGTCGCCTTTGTACTTCTCCTGGATCTCTTTGATCTGCGGCTGCAGAACCTGGAGGGCCCGCATGCTCTTGAACTGCTTGTAGGTGAGGGGGAGGAGGATTATCCTGACTATAATAGTCAGCATAACAATGGACCAGCCCCAGCTGAAACCCAATCCGTGCCAGAAATCAAGGACCGCCTCGAGAACACCGGTAAGGGGGCTGAGAATCGTCTGCATCAGGCTGCTCCAAACTCCTCATGCCGCGCAAACTCCTTGGGCCGCTGGCTATCGCTGCGACAGGCACGGGCAGTGCGAGCCCGGGCGAACAAGGTCTGGCTCTCGACAGGATCGAAACCGCCATGGCTCCAGGGGTTGCAGCGCAACAGCCTCCACCCGGCCAACACAGTTCCTTTGGCCAGGCCGTGCTGCCGTACCGCATCAACGGCATACTGGGAGCAGGAGGGGTGGTACTTGCAGGAGGTGGGCAGCAGCGGTGATATGAGGAGCTGGTACGCACGCAAAGGAAGCACGGCAGCCTCTCTCATGATCTCTTTCGAGCGCCTCACGAGCCGCGGCCCTCCCCGGCCTCCTTGATCTCGAGCAAGGCCGCCTTCTCCAACACTTCCACCAGCTTCTCCCTCACTCCCGTAAGGCCACGGTCCTCAACCAGGCCGGGCAGACCTCCCCGAGCTACAAGCACCACATCATACCCGGCTTTCACACGGCTCTCTTCCAGCCGGTAGGCTTCACGAAGGACGCGCTTCAAGCGGTTTCTCTCAACCGCCCCACCAAGACGCTTGGTCACAGACACTCCCACGCGGGCAGGCACCCGCTCCTCTCGCTGATAACCCGCGGCCACCGGTGCACGACGTGAGCCGGACCCACCGGACAGCCCGGTGCGGGACAGAGCCGCCACCTTGGCCGGCCGGGAACCTCGCTTCGCGGCACGGCCGCCGTCCTCTCTGCCGCCCGGTTCACTCTGCGCAAAGTAATACAGCACGAGGTACTTGTTGGCAACAGAGCACCCGAGGCGATACACCGTGTCGAAGTCTCGAGACCGCGTCAGCCTGCTGCGGCGCTTGACCACGGGTCAGACCGTCAGACGCTTCCGACCCTTGAGGCGCCGGCGCTTGATCACAGCCCTTCCGGCCCGAGTGCTCATGCGCACTCGGAAGCCGTGGGTCTTTTTCCGTTTGCGCTTGTTCGGCTGGTACGTTCTCTTCACGTCAACCTATCCTCGTCACATAAGGAACCCGCGACCGCCGAGCTCCTTCTCCCGTATACACATCACGGCACCAATTCTGCCACGTACCCAAGTTTACTGCACCGCGGCGTCATCTGTGCGTGCAAAGGCGCAGGAGTATACAAGCCACCCGCGGCCCAGTCAATCGTACGCCTTCACGCGCCTCGGCCGAAACCCACTCCCGCCCACCGTGAGGCCCCGGCCACGCGTCCCCTTCACCCCTCGATTCCTTCTCCGGCAGGCGACACCCACAGCGTCCGCCACCCTGTGGATAATCTGGATAACCCTTCCGCCGCCATACTCTCGCCCACCCCACTCCCACGCCTCACGCGGGGCAACGAATCCTCCCGGTGCAGGCCGGGACACCCCGCGGGATCCCGGTGCCGCGGGGCCATCGGTGCCCGTCTCGGAAGTGCCCGGCGCCCGTCTTCCGTGCGCCGCGGTCTCGGTTTCACCCCCATCCCTCCACCCACCCCGCGCGCTTCGGGGGAACGCTCATCATTCCCGCTATTTCCGACAATCGTCTCCCCATGACAACGGGTGCGCGGCTCCATCGTCCGAGAAGAAGCTCCCCGGTGGTTGCTGCCCGTCCCTTTCAGCGCCCCGGCGGAAGCCTCATTTCATCACTCGCCCTTGACTGTAGAAACTCACTTTTCCCCAGTATCCCCACGGGAAGCCCAAACTCCACCGCCTGCGCCTCCTCTCCTCTCACGTTCTCCACACCTGTGGAATGTCGTGTGGAAAACACACGATGTCCCTGCATGGAAACCTTCAGCCGTCCTTCATGGCGGACCGCTCCCCTCTGTCCCAGAGCCGCGGCACCCGGAATTTGCATCGACATCCGTGCGGCCCCGCTGTGGAAAACGATGTGCCTTGCCGCTAGAATGGGGGCCCGTTTCAGCACGCCCCTCAATGAGGGATTCCGGAGCTGCTTCGACTGCAACACATGAGGGGGCCGCGGGATGTTCACCGATGAGATCCTTTCGCAACTGTCCGCCCTCGCCGACAGCGGCGAAGATGGGACGCCCGGCCTCGGCGATGAGTCCGCCCCCCGCATCGCGGTGTACGACGACCCCCGCACCCCACCCCGTACGCTCTCCATACCCGAGAGTCGGCTCCCCGACCTGATCGATGTCCTGGCCGGCCGCACGTACGATCTCGCCCGGCAGCAGGGCAGCCGCATCCCCTACACAGTGTTGCGGGAACTCATGGAAAACCTCATCCACGCGGCCTTTACCGACGTCGTCATCACCATCCTCGACGGCGGCAACACCATTCGCATCTCCGACAGGGGCCCCGGAATCCCGGATAAGCAACGAGCCCTCGATCCCGGCTTCACCACCGCCGGCCCCGAGGTGAAGAGATACATAAAGGGCGTGGGCAGCGGTCTCCCCATCGCCCGCGAATCGCTGGCCCATCTCCACGGCATTCTCGACATCGAAGACAATCTGGGCGCCGGTACAGTAGTGACAGTGCGGATGCCGCACGACCACGATGACCCGCCCTCACCTCCGGCTACTCACTCCCGCGCCAAGCTGACCGACCGGCAACTCAAGGTGGTCCTTCTTCTCGTGGAATTGGGCCCGGTGGGTCCCACACGCATCGCTCAGGAGATGGGCGTCTCACCCTCGACCGCCTACCGGGACCTCGTGTATCTTGACGGTCTCGGCCTCGTGTCCTCCGACTCCGATGGCCGCAGGTCGGTGACGGGTGACGGGCTCCAGTATCTGGAAGCGGTACTATAGGAACCGACCCAGGGTTACACTCCCTGCCGACCGGGGATCATCACAGCCGAGCTAGTGGAGAGTCCATGAACGACACACATGCGGAGTTCATCTGGCAGGAGGCACTCTCGCTGCTGGCCCAACGTGTGAACGACGGCACGTTCCGCATCTGGTTCTCACCCACCGTCGGCCTCGAGTTCTCAGAGGACCGTTTCGTGGTAGGTGTAACTTCGGACTTCGCGAAGGATTGGATCGACACCCGCTTCCGCGCCTTGATCGATGACTGTCTCTCGGAGGTTCTCGGCGATGCCGTTCACAGCCGCATCGTGGTCTCACCCGAGCTCGCCCAGAGGCTGAACCGCGAGAACCCGCTGTCTTCGACTTCACCGCCCGCAGACGAAGCGACGGCCACCACGGCATCCGCCGGTGACCCCTCTCCGCCGACTTCGGGAGGCTCCACCTCCCACTCGCCGAGCAGATCCGCGGCGGGGGGCGGCCCGGGGGCCGCCCCCCGCGCCTCCCACCCACTCGGCCTGAACGAGAAGTACACGTTCGAGAGCTTTGTGACCGGACCTTCCAACCGCTTCGCCCACGCCGCCGCGTTGGCCGCCGCCGAAACGCCGGGCGCGGCCTACAACCCCCTCTTCATCTATGGAGGCGTCGGCCTCGGCAAAACTCACCTTCTCCAAGCCGTCGGCCACTACGTGCTCCGCCACACGCCACATCTCCGGGTGCGATTCGTCACCATCGAGATGTTCACGAACGACTTCATCAACTCTCTCCGCGACGACTCCATCGAGGGTTTCAAGCGCCGCTACCGCACGAATGACGTCCTGCTCATCGACGATATCCAGTTCTTGGAGCGCAAGGAACAGACACAAGAAGAGTTCTTCCACACCTTCAATTCCCTGTACGAGGCCGGCAAGCAGATTGTCATCACCTGTGACCGACCTCCTAAGGCCCTCCACACCCTTGAGGACAGGCTCGTGTCGCGTTTCGAGTGGGGACTCATCACCGACATCCAGCCACCCGACCTCGAGACCCGGATCGCCATCCTGCGCAAGAAGGTGAGATACGACTCGATTCCGCTCCGCGACGACGACGTGCTCACTCACATCGCCTCCCGCGTACTTACCAACATCCGTGAGCTGGAGGGTTGTCTCAACCGAGTCGCCGCCTACTCCGCCGTCGCCGGACGCCCTATCGACATAGCACTCGCCCGAGAGGTTCTCAAAGACATCCCCGAGACGGCCGCGGTCAAGATCACCGTCGACAGCATCATCTCAACAGTCTCCTCCGCCACCGGTGTATCTGTCGCTGAGATGAAAGGCGACAGGCGCTCACGCGCCATCGTCCAAGCGCGTCACCTCGCCATGTATCTGGCGCGCGATCTCACCGACGTGAGCCTTCCTCACATCGGTGAACGCTTCGGAGGGCGCGACCACACGACCGTCCTCCATGCCGTGGACAAGGTCACCCGTCTCATGCGCGAAGACCGCGACCTCTACAACCTGGTTCAGCAGCTCACCGCGCGCATCAAGAGCTCGCCGTGAGGAACCCACCCCAGTCCACCGCCCCGCAGGCTCGGGTCTCTCAGGCTTTCAACAGCCCCCTGTGCACAAAGAAGCCAACACCGTGCTCGTTCGTGACCTATGGCACCGCAGCCACAAGTTGCACTTCGGCCATACACCCTTCGTCCACACACCTGTCCCTTGGGCAGCCCGCTGGTCTCTGCCCCGTACGCAGCTTATCCACTACATCCACAGACACCGTTACAATGACGATATTGAGATAAAGAACAATAGTAGTAGGGCTCATCTGTGCAGAGTTCGGTCCGCCACTTGAGAGTCGCCGGGAGGAAAGAAGAATGAAGATCACAACCGCGAAGTCCGATTTGATGGAGGCTTTTGGAGCAGTCAATCGAGCGGTCTCTTCCCGCAGTTCCATCCAGGTGCTCTCGGGGGTCTTGTTGGAAGCGAAGGAGGACGGGATCCTGCTGTCGGGAACCGACATGGAGATCTCGATACGCACTCCCGTGCGAGGTAGCGTGGTGGAACCGGGGTCTCTTGTGCTCCCTGCACGGATTGTTGCCGACATCGCGAAGAACTTGGCGCCTAGAGAGGTGGTGATTGATCAGCGCCCGGGCGAGAACCAGGTAGACCTGCGGGCCGGGGAGTCGGAATTCGTGTTGAGAGTGCTTCCTGCGAGTGACTTCCCACAGCTCCCCGTTTTCCCCGCCGAAGAGGGCTTCACCGTCGATAGGAAGGCCTTCTTGGAGACGATCGATCGCGTATCGCCTGCCGCATCGAGAGACGAGACCCGGCCTGTGCTCACGGGTGTGTTGATCAACGTCGCCAAGAACGCGGTGAAGATGGTGGCCACCGACAGCTATCGCTTGAGCGTCAAGGAGACGGTAGCGCAGTCGTCCGTGAAGGAGAAGACGCAGGCCATCGTCCCGGCGAGGGCTCTTGTCGAACTGAGTCGGCTCGGCGCCGGTACCGGCGCCGACGAGATCACCGTCATACCCACCGAGAACCAGATCCTGTTCCAAGTGGGCGAGATATGGTTGATGTCCCGGCTCATTGATGGGCAGTTCCCAAATTACCGCCAGCTCGTCCCGGAGACGTTCGAGCATGAGATCCGACTTGACAGAGAAGAGTTTCTCGACGTCATCAAACGGGTGGGGCTTCTCGCCCAGAAGAGTGCGCCTATACGGTTGCACTTCAGCGCGCACACGCTCACCGTCTCAGCGCAGTCCCAGGAGTTGGGCCGGGCTCAGGAGAGCCTTCCTGTGCAGTATGACGGGGATGACTTGGAGATCGGGTTCAACCCCGAGTTCTTGGAGGCCGGTGTGGCAGCCATACGCGAGGGCGATGTCTATCTCAAGCTCATCAGTCCCCTCCGTCCGGGTCTGATAAAGGGAGAGGCCGATGACTTCCTGTATCTCATTATGCCCATCAGGCTGAGCGAGTAGATGGTGGGCGCGGTTCCAGAAGAGCTGTGGGTATCCCCTGGGACAACGGTGGGCCAAGCGTTGAAGATCGCCGGCGTGGCCTCCACGGGGGGGCAGGCCAAGGCCCTCATCCTGGGAGAGTTGGTTGACGTCAACGGCAGTCCCGAACTGCAGCGTGGACGGAAGCTCGCGGACGGAGACCGCATCGAATGCCAGGGCCACGTTCTCCTCGTGCGGCTGCACAGTTCTTAGCGCTGCCGCTCCTACCGGCCACCGCAGGTGTGAGATGACGCACATCTCTCGTGTGGAGGTCGCGAATGTCCGCTGCCACCGGCACCTCGGGGTAGAGTTCAGCCCGGGAGTCAATGTGCTGGTGGGAGGGAACGGCGTGGGCAAGACGAGCATCCTCGAGTCGGTCGCGCTCGTGATGACGGGCAGGTCTCCGAGGGCGTCATCGCTGAAGGGCATGATCCGGCAGGGAGAGGGTTCCATGCGTATCGACGTCTGGCTCTCACTTACCGAGAAAGTGTGCGCGGGCGAATACCCGGCGGAGGAGCGGTTGGGCGGCGGATCGGGGAGGCCTTTGTCGGAGACCTGGGTGGCGGCGGGCTACGGTGTGGGCGGGGAACGGCGTTTCTTCTTCAACGGCGGGCAGGTGGAGGATGGTCGCCGCCTGCAGGAGACTGCGCACGTGCGTGCGTTCCTTCCCGATGATCTGCGGCTGGTCAAGGGTGGGCCGGCGCCCAGGCGTGAACTGCTCGACGCACTTGCTGAGGTTGAATCCCCCGAGCATCGCTTGCGGCTGGATCGATACCGGCGCGCCCTGGAACAGAGAAACGCCCTGCTGCGGCAAGGGAGGCTGGGCGACGAGCACTGTCCCTGGGAGGCGGTTCTCGCGGACGAGGGCCGCTCAATAATGGAGACACGGGTCGCTGTCCTCGCCGGCTTCGCCCCCTTCTTTGCGGAAGTCGTGTCGGAGCTCGGCCCTTCCTCATCTGGTCCGGTCAAGCTCCTGTACCGGACCAACGCCGAGGGTCTCTCGGAGCAGGAGTACAGACAACGGCTGGCCTCCCTGCGCGCCCACGACGCCCGCCGCACCTTTACCCACCTGGGCCCCCATCGAGACGATCTGCGTTTCGTGAGCGCAGCTCTCGACGTGCGGGAACACGGCTCCCAGGGGGAGCAGAGGGCGGTGGTCCTGTCCTTGCTTCTGGCCGAGGTCCGCTGGCTCGAGCAGCGGGAGGCGGAAGCCGGCCTCCCTGTCGTACTGCTCTTGGACGACGTGCTGAGTGAGCTCGACGACCACCGCAGGCGTGTGCTGGGTGAGATGCTGAGGGGCGGCGTTCAGTCGTTCTTGACCACGACCGACACGCAGTGCCTCGATCAGATCCACCACGACAGCGTGCTCACAATTGAGGTGTCCGGCGGTGCCTGAGGAAGTCGAAGCATGCACGCCGGAGGGGCGCTCGGAGAGGCGCCGGGAGGGGGATCGATGCAGGCTGCCTGAAGAGAGGTGGTCTTTCGGCGACCCCGCAGGCACGGGCGGGGTCGGAGCGCGCCGCGACCCGTCGGTGACCGACGACTTCACGCGTGTGGGAGAGGTGCTCGAGGCCTTACTGCCGCGCGTGGATTCGGGCGCGGCTGCGTTGCTTCGCGCATGGGCGGAGGCGGTGGGAGAAGAAGCCGCCGCGCACAGCCGGCCGGTCAAGGTGCGCGGCGGTGTCCTCGTGGTGGCCGTGGCCTCCCCGGCGTGGGGACAGAGGCTCGCCATGAGGGAGTCAGAGATATGCCGCCGTCTTGCTTCGCACGCCGGGGCTCCCGAAGTGGTGCGGTTGGCACTGAGGCCCATCGAGTGGGAGGGGCCGGACACCTAGCCACCGCGGGATAGTGACGTGCAGCATGATGGCGTGGCACACTGGCCGCCACTGAAGGACGGCGTCCGCTCGCAGCGAACGGAAGCACGTGTAGCTGCGGGTCGAGGTGTGGTATCATTTGTGCGGCAGGAAACCCGCTTTGCGCAGGGGAAACCCGTTCCTTCCTTCTCTGTGCGCCGTTCTGCGCGGCCGTGGTATCGATTTGAGACGGAGCCTATTCTTCTGTGACTGACTTTACGTACGACGCTGCTGACATACAGGTACTCGAAGGGCTCGAACCCGTCCGGAAGCGTCCGGGCATGTACATCGGTTCCACCGGCAGCCGCGGTTTGCACCACCTCGTGTACGAAGTCGTCGACAACTCCGTCGACGAGGCTCTGGTCGGCGCGTGCAGCCGCATTGACGTGACTGTGTGCGCCGACTCGTCCGTGCGCGTCGAAGACGACGGGCGTGGCATCCCCGTCAAGGTGATGCCCCAGTTCGGGCGGCCCGCGGTCGAGATCGTCATGACCAAGTTGCATGCCGGGGGTAAGTTCGGCGGTGACGGGTACAAGGTGTCTGGCGGCCTGCACGGGGTGGGGGTCTCGGTGGTGAACGCCCTCTCGGAGTGGCTGGTCGTCGAGGTCTGCCGTGACGGCCATCGGTATCGGCAGAGCTACACGCGAGGGGTTCCGAACGGAGACCTGGAAGTGCTGGGTGTGTGTGACGACTTCACGGGTACGACCACGCACTTCCGGCCCGATCCAGAGGTGTTCGACGACCTCAACTACAATTTCAACACGCTCGCGCAGCGGTTGCGCGAGGTAGCGTTCCTGAATTCGGGTCTGGCCATCACCCTTGCCGACGAGCGCGATGCCCAAGAGGCGCCGCCCTCCGTAGAAGAGAGTGAGACCACGCGGCAGCCTGCGGGGCCGGAGGGTGGTGAAGCCCGGCCCGAGGCTCCCGGTCCGGATCTCTCCCGTCGCATCGCCTCCACCGTCGAAGCGGAGCGGCCTCGCCGCGTCTCCTACCGTTACGAGGGCGGCATCGTCGACTTCATTCGGCACATAAACGCGCCCAAAGACCCCATCCATGACCGCATCATCTACTTCACAGGCGCCCAGGATGACTATCAGATGGAGCTGGCCATGCAGTGGAACGCCGGCTACAACGACAATGTCTTCTCCTTCGCCAACAACATCAACACGCATGAAGGCGGCGCTCACCTGTCCGGAGCGCGAGCGGCCATCACGCGCACGCTCAATGATTACGCCCGTGGCAAGGGGTATCTGAAGGAGAAGGACGAGAATCTCTCCGGCGAAGATGTGCGCGAAGGGCTTGCGGCCATCCTCAGCGTCAAACTGCGCGACCCTCAGTTCGAGGGCCAGACGAAGACGAAGCTGGGCAACTCCGAGATGAAGGGGTTCGTCGAGACGGTGGTCAACCAGAAGTTGGCCGAGTTCTTGGAGGAGAACCCCGCCGACGCCAAGCGCATCCTCACTAAAGCCGTCTCCGCGGCGCACGCCCGCCAGGCGGCCCGTAAGGCCCGCGACATCACCCGGCGGAAGAGCGTGCTCGAGAACACCACTCTCCCCGGTAAGCTGGCCGACTGTTCTTTGCGCGACCCCTCTGCCTGCGAGGTGTATCTGGTCGAGGGTGATTCGGCCGGTGGTTCGGCCAAGCAGGCACGTGACCGGAGCTTCCAAGCGATCCTTCCCCTTCGTGGCAAGATCATCAACGTGGAGAAGGCCCGCATCAACAAGATTCTCTCCAATAACGAGGTGCAGGCCATCATCTCCGCCCTGGGGACGGGAGTCGGTGACGAATTCGACTTGACCCATGCGCGGTACCACAAGATCATCATCATGACCGACGCGGACGTCGACGGTGCGCATATCCGCACCCTCATACTCACCTTCCTCTTCCGTAACATGAGCGAACTCATCGAGGCGGGTTACGTCTACATCGCGCAACCGCCTCTTTACCGAGTCACCCACCGCAAAAGGGACTACTACGCCTTCACCGAAGGTCAGATGGAGGAAGTGATCACCCGCGTGGGGCGAAACGGCTCCACCATTCAGCGCTTCAAGGGCTTGGGCGAGATGAACCCGGAGCAGCTGTGGGAGACCACCATGAATCCCAACCACCGCACGCTCCTGCAGGTCACCGTGGACGACGCCGCCATGGCCGACGAAATATTCACCGTGCTCATGGGCGACAAGGTGGATCCGCGGCGTGAGTTCATCGAAGAGAACGCGAAGTACGTGCGCAACCTTGACATCTAGGCGCTGCCCCTCAGGGGGCGCACATACGGGCGGAGGTCCGGACTGACCATGCTCGAGACGCTTCAGGGCAGGATCGAACAGGTAGAAATTGCCGAAGAGATGCGTTCGTCGTATCTCGACTATGCCATGAGCGTGATCGTGGGGCGGGCGCTCCCCGACGTTCGTGACGGCTTGAAGCCTGTTCACCGCCGGGTTCTCTACGGCATGTACGACTCCGGCATGCTGCCCGACCGCCCCTATCGCAAGTGCGCCCGCATCGTGGGCGACGTCATGGGTAACTTCCACCCCCACGGCGACCAAGCCATCTACGACACCCTGGTGAGGCTGGCACAGGACTTCTCCATCCGCTATCCGTTGGTCGACGGGCACGGCAACTTCGGTTCGGTAGACGGCGATTCCGCGGCGGCCATGCGCTACACGGAGTGCCGCCTTTCGAAGATCGCCATGGAGCTTCTCCGTGACATCGACGCCGACACCGTCACGTGGCAACCGAACTACGACGAGAGCCGGGAGGAGCCGCTGGTTCTCCCCTCCCGCTTCCCCAACCTCCTGGTGAGCGGCAGCTCAGGTATCGCCGTGGGGATGGCGACCAACATTCCCCCGCACAATCTGCGGGAGGTCATCGACGCCACCGTCGCACTTATCGACGATCCGGGCATCGAGTCGGCCGGTCTCATGCAGCACATCAAGGGTCCGGACTTCCCCACCGGGGGCATCATCATCGGAACCACCGGCATCCGGGAGGCCTACGAGACCGGCCGAGGCCGCATCGTGGTTCGGGCCAAGGCTCACACCGAGCCGCTCAGACAGGGCAAGACCGCCATCATCGTCACCGAGCTCCCCTACCAAGTGAACAAGGCCAACCTCATCGAGAAGATCGCTGAGTTGGTGCGTGAGAAGAAGATTCCGGAGATCTCCGACCTCCGCGATGAGTCCGACCGCGAGGGCATGCGGATGGTGATCGAGTTGAAGCGGGAGGCCATTCCCAAAGTGGTGCTGAACAAGCTGTTCAAGCACAGCGCCATGCAGATGACTTTCGGCGTGATCTCCATCGCGCTCGTCGACGGCGTGCCCCGCACACTCACACTGAGTGAACTTCTGCACCACTACCTGGAGCACCAGCGTGACGTGGTGGTGAGGCGCACCCGCTACGAACTCAACAAGGCCAAGAAGCGGGCCCACATCCTGGAAGGCCTTCTCGTCGCCATCAGCAATCTCGACGAGGTCATCCGCATCATCCGCTCGAGCGAGGACACGCAGGCGGCCCGCCTGCGGCTCATGGAGCGCTTCGGCCTGTCAGAAGAGCAGTCACAGGCCATCGTCGATCTGCGCCTGCGCAATCTCACCGCGCTGGAGCGCCACAAGATCGAGGAGGAGCATCGCGACCTCGTGGAGCGTATCGCCTACCTGGAGGCCGTGCTGGCCGACGAGTCCAAGGTATTCGCCATCATCCGAGAAGAGCTGCTCGAGATCCGCACCATGTACGGTGACGATCGCCGCACCGAGATCGCTCCCTCGGAAGCCGAGATCGACATGGAAGACATGATCGCTGTGGAGGAGATGGTCATCTGCATCACCAGGTCGGGGTACGTGAAGCGCCTCCCCGTCTCTACCTATCGCACCCAGCACCGCGGGGGTGTGGGGGTGATGGGCATGGAGATGAAGGACGGCGACTACATCGAGCACCTCTTCATCACGACCACCCACCACTACCTGCTCTTCGTGACGTCGCGGGGCAAGATCTACCGTCTCAAGGTGCACGAACTGCCTCTGGGCAGCCGCCAGAGCAAGGGGCGGGCCATCGTCAACCTGCTCCCCCTGGCGCAGGACGAGGAGATCAAGGCGGTCATCGCCACCAAAGACTACAAAGACGCCAAGTACCTGGTCTTCGCCACCGCGAAGGGCCTCATCAAGAAGACGGCCTTCCAGGCCTACGACACCAACCTGAAGGCTGACGGCATCATCGCCCTCACGCTGAACGGTGACGACGAACTGGTGGCGGTGAAGCACACCGACGGTAGCGACGATCTCATACTGGTTTCATCGGAGGGGAAGGCGGTCCGGTTCTCCGAGAGCCAGGTAAGGGCCACCGGCAGGGCCACCATGGGGGTAATGGGAATTCGCTTGGGCCGGGGGCATCGGGTGGTGGGTATGGCTGTCGCCCACGACGACGCCGACCTCTTCTGCGTCACCTCCGGCGGCTACGGCAAGAGGACCCCGGTCTCGGCGTACCCGGCGCACAACCGGGGCGGCCTGGGTGTCATCACCATCAAGGACGCCCCGGATCGCGGCGACTTGGTGGCGGTCTCCACCGTACGCGCGAATCACGAGATCATGCTCATCAGCCACGAGGGCACGGTAATACGCATTCCCATCGAGAACGTGCGGGCGACCGGCCGCAACACCATGGGCGTCAGAGTCATGAACCTGCGCCAAGGCGACCGGGTGTCGAGTATGGCCCGCATCGTCCGCGGGTCGGCGGGTGAAGAGGACGTGCTCGAGGCGGTCGACGAGTCCTGAGCTAGTCTCCCTCCTCCAGGTCTCTCGCACTGCACATCATTGTGGAGATCTGCGGCGGTTCGTTCCCCAAGAGATACGAGAACTCCTCGCGGAACCTTTCCAGGCCGATACCGCAGATGGCGGCATACTTGGCCAGCTGGCGTGGGTCGTCGAAGTCGGCCCGATTGAGCCGCAGCATGTAGTTCCGAGCGATGCAGTACGACTCCGAAGCGGCGTCGACCAAGCGCACCTTCATGCGGCCCGTCTCGGGGTCGATCATGTCGCTGAACGGCAGAGGGTTGAAGCGGCCGTTCTGCAAGGACACGATGGCCGCATTGCCGCCGTCGAGCAGGTGCTGCGAGGCGCAGAAGCCGAGGTCGCGGGTGTACTCCAGATCGAAGGGTATGGGGTCGGCGCAGCGTAGCTCGTAACCGATGTTCTTCGACACGATGGTCACCTTGAGGCCGAATTCGGCGAGACGCTCCTGCACCTGTTGTTTGAGGACCGTGCCGAAGTTTACTTCGGCGTGACGGATGTTGCCGTATTCGTCGAGCTCGCATCCCTGCAGAGAGGCCAGTTCGGCCGGATCCATGCGCTCAGCGATGCCTTCAGCGATGACGGCGACACCCTCAGGGCGGTCGTGCGACATGCGTTTGATGATGGCCCCGGCGAGGACATCGGTGACCTCGGCGAGGGAGATCTTCGGGTTGCGGAACTCCTCGGGCACGAGGGTGAGCGTGGCTCCCGCGGCCTTGCCGATACCCAGGGCGAGGTGGCCGGCCTTCCTGCCCATGGTGATGACGAAGTACCACCGCGAGGTGGTGGCAGCGTCGACCATGAGGTTCTTGATGAGCTCCACGCCGAGGTGGCGGGCGGTCTGGTAGCCGAACGTCGACTGACCGTGTGGCAGAGCCAGGTCGTTGTCGATTGTCTTCGGCACGTGTACCACTCTTATGCGGCCCGCGGCCACCTCCTCCAATCTCATGGCGCTGTAGGCGGTGTCGTCGCCCCCGATGGTGATGAGTTTGTCGACGTCGAGCCTGAGGAGGGACACGACGGTGTGGTTGAGAGTCTCCTGCTGCTTGGTGGGGTTGTCCCGGCTGATGCCGATGTATGATCCGCCGCGGAAATGGATGCGGCTCACCCGTTCTATGGTGAGCGGGACGGTGCGGCTCACGTCGCCCTGCATGATCCACTTGAACCCGTCTTCGATTCCGATGACATTCACCTTATCCATGATGGCTCGGATGGAGGCCGCCCCTATCACGCTGTTCACACCGGGGGCCGGACCTCCGCCGACCAGGATGGCTAAGTTCTTTGAGGGTGAGGGCATAACACTGTCTCCGGACTCGCTGTTCGGATCGGACCTTGTCGCCAGAGCACCTCACGCGTCGGTGGCTCGGCGGGATGTATACTGTCTCTCAAGCACATCCTTCCAAAGTGTCGCACAGAGGAAACCACAATGCCCTTGTTTTTCTGGGATTCGACATTGCTGCTGCTCATTCCGGCGCTTCTTCTCACGATCTACGCGCAGATCAAGGTTACGACGACGTTCCGCAAGTACTCACAGGTTCGTTCCATGCGTGGCCTCACCGGAGCCGAGGGTGCGCGTCTCATGCTCGATTCGGCCAACCTCAAGCATGTGGGCATCGAAGTGATAGAAGGCGACCTCACCGACCACTACGATCCGCGCACCAAGGTACTGCGGCTCAGTGCGCGTGTGGGTACCAGCGACTCCTTGGCGGCGCTCGGTGTCGCCGCCCATGAGGCCGGCCATGCCCTCCAGGACGCGGAAGGCTATTCCGCCCTCAGGCTGAGGGGCGCCATGGTGCAGAGCGCCACCCTGGGTTCGAACCTGGGGTTCTTCCTCTTCTTTCTCGGCCTCATCATGGGTGGCAACCAGACGCTCATGGCCATCGGCATACTGCTGTTCGCCCTCTTCGTCATCTTCACGCTGGTAACACTCCCGGTGGAGTTCAATGCGTCGAAGAGAGCGCTCGCCCAGCTGTCCGGCCACGGCATTCTCGCCGAGGGAGAGATAGACGGGGCCCGGGCGGTGCTCAATGCCGCCGCGCTCACCTATGTGGCCGCCGCGGTCATGGCCATCATGAACCTGCTGCGGCTCATATTGATCCGAGGCCGCGGCTAGGAACCCGCGGCCGGGACCGCGGCCGGAGCACGATCAGGCGGCGGGCAGGAACCTGTCGATCATCTCCAGTACCTGCGAGATCCGGAAGGGCTTGGTGATGTAGGCGTCGAGGCCCGCCTGCCGCCCTTTCTCTTCGTCCCCCCGCATCGCCTTGGCGGTGAGGGCGAGCACCGGGATGCCCGAGGTGCCGGTGTCGGCTTTGAGCGCCCGGGTGGCCTCGTAGCCGTCCATCTCCGGCATCATGAGGTCCATGATGACGATGTCGGGTTGCTCCAGCCGGGTCCTCGCGACGGCCTCCCGGCCGGTGGCGGCCCGCACGACGGTGTGGCCCATGGCTTCGAGCGACATGGACACGATGTTGAGGATGTCGGGGTCGTCGTCGGCGACTACGATGCGTGCCATCAGGCGCTCCTTGTGTTGTCGCGGCCTCGGCCGGCCCGTCCGGCCGGCTCCACTGCCCGGGGGATGGTGAAGGTGAAGGTGGTGCCCTTGCCCGGCTGGGAGTGCACCGCTATGGCGCCACCATGCAGCTCGATGAGGTCCTTGGTGATCGAGAGTCCGAGCCCCGTGCCCCCTTCGTTGCGAGTGGATGTGTTGTCGAGCTGGGTGAACCGCTCGAATATACGTTCGAAGTCCTCGGAGGATATGCCGACGCCGGTGTCGGTCACCCGAATCTCGATCATTCCTGCGGGAGCCGGTCGGGCTTCAACGGTGACCGAGCCAAGCTCCTCTGTGAACTTGATGCTGTTGGTGAGTAGGTTGAGGAGAATCTGTTCCAGCTTGGAGGGATCCGCCAGAAGCAGGGGCAGGTCGGGAGGCAGCACCGTTCCCAGCTTGATTCTTCTCTCGGCGGCTCTGGTCTCCACCAGACCCAGGGCCCGGTCCAGTGCGTGGCGGAACTCCACCGGCTCGAGGGCGAGCTCCAGCTTCCCGGCTTCGATCTTCGTCAAGTCGAGGATGTCGTTGATGAGGCTGAGCAGAGTCTCACTGTTGCTCAAGATGCGGCGCAGGAGGTTCTCCTGCTGCTCTGTGGGGGCCCCGAGCATGCCGGACAGCAGCATGTCGGAGTAACCGATGATGGAGGTGAGTGGCGTACGCAGTTCGTGGCTCATGGTGGCCAGGAAGTCACTCTTCATGTGGTCGAGGTGGAGGAGTTCTTCGTTCGCCCGCCGGAGCTCCTCGGTGAAGCGCACGTTCTTGATGGCTATTGCCAGCTGGGCGCTCAGTCCACCGAGCAACAACGGATCCGAGGCGTCGAAACGCCGGCCGGCCGCCAAAACAGCCAGGCCCAGGAACTCGTCTCCCGAGCGAAGCGGTGCGACGATGTAGCCACTGAACCCGGCCCGGATGAAGGGGTTTCGAGAGGAGATCTCGCGTGGGAGTTCGCCGAGCGCCGGGGTGGTAGGGAGATCGGGGTGGGCATTCTCCGCTTCGAGGAGCAACTCGCGTGCCGTCTCTTCCGCGAGGTTCAAGCGGGCGACCACCTGTCTATCCGGAGCCGGGGATCTCGCCCCTTCATCACCTTGAAGGGCGATGAAGGCCGCCTCGGCCTCGAGGATTGAGGCCATGCGGGCAAGGGCGCGCGGCAGCAGCAAGTCGAGGTCTTGGATGCGCTGGATCACCCGATTCATCTCTTCGAGAGCGGTGAGGCGCGCGGCGCGCGCCTCTGTCCGCCGGAGCCCCTCCTCGGCAGCCGCCAACCTCTCGGCCTGTGCCGCCCGGGCCTGTACGGCCGCGCTCGACAGCATGATGAAGAGCACCGTGGCGAGCATGACGATTAGCATGGCGGCGGCCACACGCGGCCAGCCGGAGGTGAGAGAGATGTCTGCCTCGACTAGGAAATCGGGAGCATACTGCCACTGCTGCTCGAGCAGGTGGAGGCCACCCAGGAGGAGGGCGACGAGGGCGGCCATGAGAAGCCCTTCCTTGGGTCCGAGCAACAGGGCGGCGGCCGCCGGCGGCCACAGAAGTAGGAGGAGCGCCGCGCTCGAGGTCCCCCCGCCCAAGAAGAGGAAGGCGAGGAGAGCCGGTAGATCGATGGCGACCATCAAGCGGGCCGTCGTCGTGAGGCGTCCCCTGCGGGCAAGCAGCGCCAGGGGTAGTCCGGAGAGGGCGATGATCGATCCCAGGGCGGCGACTCCCCAGGCGTTCTCAGCCCCATGCCCGCCCGCCGCCACCGCGAAGACACCCAAGCCCGCCAGCGTGAGCCCCAGCAGGGAGCGTACCACCAGGAGGTCATGTAGCACGGTGTGATGAGGAGTCGGTGCCTTCGTGGCGAATAGGTTCATGTCTCTGTTGTCGGCCCGGTCGGGAGAAAAGTGTAGCCGTTGGCGATTCCGAGCGTTCTCTTCGTGCCCACACATCGGACGGGGCTGGCCTCCGCCCTGGCGGCATGCATTGCCGAAATACATGTTCGGCGCGGTGGGCGCGTGCGCCTGCACCATCTCGGAGTGCCGAGCCCGGCCGCCGTCTGGGACCGTTGGGAGGGCTCTTCGTTTCTGGACCCCGGCCTCTATGAGCGGAGCATCCTTGAGGGGTTGTACGTCCGCTCGACCCACGGGGGCGACCTGTCCCTCTTGGCTGCTTCACAGGGGCCGTTTGACACAGGCGACAGTGGACCCTGGACTCCCCTCAGAGTGGCCGAAGCCCTTGATTGCCCCTGCGTTCTCGTGCTCGACTGCCGGGGCTGGGGAGAAAGCGTGGAGGCGCTGGCGCACGGTTTCGCCGCAGCTTTTGCCGGATTCGACTACGTGAATCTCGCGGGAGCCGTGGTGGGCGGCTTGGAGGATGCACACCAGGCGAAGAAGGTGAGGCGGGCGCTGGAACGTCCCCGGGTGCCCGTCTTCGGCTACCTCTTTCAGGGTGAGGGAGTGGAGCCGAACGCACCGGCACCGGGCCCCTGGGGTCTTCCGCTGGACGATGAGCTTCTGGAGACCGTCCTGCGCCGGGTCGACCTCGATGCTCTCGAGGCGGTCGCCAACCAACGCGGCTTTCTCACCGCCACGAGCGTTCCGGCAGACGATACGAGCACTGGGCCTTTGGTCATGGTGGCGGGTGGCCGTGGCTTCACGCCGTGGAGCCGCGACTCCATCGATCTTCTTCGTGAGGCCGGGGCGATGGTGCGTAGGCTCGATCTGGTGGAAGACACCGACCTGCCCGGGGAGACCGCCGGGCTGGTGCTGGCCGGGGAGGTGTGGCCTCAGGCGATGCCGGATCTCGCGGCCAACCTCTCCCTGATGCGAAGTGTGCGCAGTGCCATTGAGGACGGGATGCCAACCCTGGCTCTGGGTGGCGGCATGATCTACCTGCTGAGAGCGGTTCAGGACGTGCTCGGCCGCCGTCATGAGATGGCGGGCCTGCTGCCGGTCGAGGCGGAGATCATCTCGTTGTTCGAGGAACCAGTGTTCTATCAGGTGGCGGCGGAGCGTGACACGATCCTTCTCCAGGCGGGCGACCGTCTCGTCGGCTGGATGCTCTCGGACGTCGACATCATGGATGAGCCTGTGACCCGCAACTTCCCCTTGTGCATCGCCCTGCCGGGAAGTGCCGAGGGGATGTTCGAGGGGGCGGCATCGCCCAACCTGCTGTGCAGCAGGTTGCTCATGCACCTGGCCTCCAACCCCTCCATGGCGAAGAGATTTGTTGCCGCCTGCAGGAGCTTTGCCGCCGCCGTGTGAGCGACGGCGCGGTTTCCCCGGGGCGGAGTTTGTCTGCCCGCCCCGCCCGCCGTCAGCGGGTGCGCGGCTCCAGTACGATCTTGTGGTCGAGGAATGCGATCTCGGCGAGGCGGGCATCGAGGCGCATCTCATCTCCAAGCAGGCTGGTCAGCACGATTATCTCCCCGTCAAAGGCAAGCGCGGCCACATCCTCCATGATCTTCTCTTCACCCGCCTCAGTCACGAGGTATGCATCGGACTCACACATCACGACCCCCGGTCTCGTCTCCGGCACCTTCCCGGCTGTGTCGGCACTATCGATGGTACCATTGTTGCTTGGGGCCTCCGGCGTTTTCGTAGCCTCTGTAGCGCGTCGGAGAGTCATCTTATTCTATGCGGTAGAGAGGGAAACCATTGAGCAACCAGGCATCGGATCCGGTCATCCGCCAGTATCGGGAGCAGATATCGGACAACGATCTCAAGATACTCGAAGCGCTCAACAGGCGGCTGAAGCTCGTGCGGGCGCTGCGCTCCTACAAGGAAAGCAAAGGCATAGCCTTCTTCGACCCCGCCCAGGAGGATTGGGTCATCACGTACCTTTCGCGTTCCAACCAGGGCCCCTTGTCGGATGAGGGGTTGAAAGCCATCTACGGTACGATCCTCGACACCATCAAGGCCGAGGCGCTCGACTCGCTGGAGTAGAGCGGAAGGGCGCCACCCGCGGCAACGGGGGGAAGAGAGCGGCAACGCTCGGGGGCCGAGAAATGGTTGTGCGCCGCCGGAAGGTGCGACCCGTGGTGCCCCGGTGTGCAGCCCTCAACTCGCGAAGTCTTCAGGGCTGATGTGGTCGAGAAAGTCGCGGAACTCCTCCACCACCTGCTCAGCTTCTTCCGGAGACTGTTCGAACTCCACTCCGCTGCTCTCCAAGAGGACGGCTGACGCGAAGATGGGGGCGTCGGTGCGTACTGCGAGCGCAATGGCGTCGGAGGGGCGGGAGTCGACATCGATGACCTTTTCGGCTGTCTCGAGCTGGAGCACGGCATAGAAAGTGTTGTCACGCAGTTCGGTCACGAGCACGCGCAGCAGTGTCGCGGACAGGTCAACGAGGATGTTGGTGATGAGGTCGTGCGTCATGGGCCGGGGTAGGTCGGCGTTCTGGAGCTTCATGAGTATGGAGGCGGCCTCGGGGTGGCCTATCCAGATGGGGAGGAACTGATTCGTCTCCTCCGATTTCAGCAGAACGATGGGCTGACGGTTGGTGACGTCGAAGCTCACCCCGTACACGGACATGCGACTATAGCCTTGAGGTTCGTCGGTCATGATAATGACAGCTTACCGCAGTCCCGTGAGTGAGTCATCCCCGGTCGTGGTCGCTGTGAGCCGAGGCGGGAGCACCCTGCGGGGAGGCCTCCACCGGCGCCGTGCAGGGGAGCCGCCCGGCTTGACATCGGGCCGATTGTGGGTAAACTTCACTGCCGCGTGGGGCTATAGCTCAGTAGGTTAGAGCGCATCCCTGATAAGGATGAGGCCAGTGGTTCGAATCCACTTAGCCCCACTGCCCCTCTTCTTCGCCGTGCCCTGCCTTCGGCCCGCTTCTGCTTCACATTCGCCGTGCACCTCGGTAGAGTATGGCGCGCGTAAGACCCGTGGGGGATTAGCTCAGATGGGAGAGCGCCGCCTTTGCACGGCGGAGGTCACCGGTTCGATCCCGGTATCCTCCACTTCCTGTGGGAGTGGTGTGGTGAGAACGAGTGTCGCTTATAACGGCCGGGGGGAGGAGGGCGCTACGCCCTCCTCCCCCCGGCCGTGCTTGCTCCGCCATGCGGCATAGCCGGCGCACCGTACAGTCTGGGCGGCCCGAAACGCGCACGTTCGCCGGCGGGGTGAAGGCGGCGGCGCCGATCGTACTCGGCTACTTCCCCATAGGTGTGGCGTATGGGGTACTGGGGCGGGCCGCTGGAGTTCCCGTGTGGGTCCTCGTCCTGATGTCGGTCATCGTGTTCGCCGGGTCGGCCCAACTCATGGCGGTGTCCGTGCTCGCACAGGGTGCAGCTCCCTGGTCGCTCGTGGCCTTGGCCTTTCTGGTCAACTCCCGCCACGTGCTGTACTCGACGGCCGTCGCCCCGCTTCTCGCGAAGCTGCGGCGGGGCAGGTTGGCCTGGGTTGCTGCGGAGCTGACCGATGAGACCTTTGTGGTAGCGGCGGGTGCGGCGGACGGTAGACCCAGGGTATTGCAGTTCCCGTTTGTGGCCGGGCTCAACGGCACCGCCCACATTGCCTGGGTCATGGGGTCGCTGGTGGGAGGTGTGGGCGGGAGCCTGGTCGGCGACCCGACACGCTTGGGGCTCGACTTCGCCTTGGTGGCGATGTTTCTCGGGCTTCTGTCGATGCAGGTGCGCACCGTGAAGAGCGTGGCCGTGGCCGCTCTCGCAGGGGGGCTGTCTCTCTGTTTCCACCTACTCGGCCTGGGAAGCGGCGGAGTCATCCTCGCGACCGTACTGGCCAGTGCGGTCGGCTTGGCGTTCACCCTTCGCCGGGCAAAGGAGGCGGGTTAGGTGTCGGACTGGCCCGGCCCGCTTGTACTCGCTGTCGCCGGCATGGCGGTGGTGACCTACGCCCTGCGCTTCCTCCCCCTCGCGTTTCTGGCGCGGGTCACGATGCACCCCCGAGTACTCCAGTTTCTGGAGTACTTCCCGGTGGCGGTGTTATCTGCTTTTGTGGTGCCTCTGGTTCTCGCCCCCGAAGGACGGCTCTGGCTGTCTCTGCAGAACGAGGCGCTGCTGGCCGGCCTGCTCACCCTTCCGGTCGCCGTGCTCAGCCGAAGCCTCATCGTGACGGTGATCGCGGGGTCCGTCATCATGGCGCTCATCCGCGTGTTCGCATAGGGGCGGGCCTGCGCGACTGAGGTCCGCGCGGGGAGGCGCACTCGTGGGGGGCATCGAGCCGTTTCGCGGCCGGCCCGCGTCCTCGTCGGCCGCCGCTGATTTCATATGGACAAATCAGCAATAGTTGTTGCATTACCCTTTCATTCATCGTATATTGCAATAAAGATTACGAGAAAGGGTGCCGACTGCCACACGGGGTGCTCATGCGCGAACACACGAAAGCCAAATATCGTGTTGTGGTGCTCGGTTTGATCGCCCTCCTTGGGCCGACCGCCTTCAATATCGCACCCGGGCCCTTCGCCACTGTCTTCTCACTCCTTCTCATCGGATACTCGTTGTGGACGCTTCGGTTGACGGCGGTGTTTCGCGATGATGAGCAGCTTGGGTTCCTACTGTGCGGCATCGACGTCGCCATCATCGTGCCGCTCTTCGTGTGGGGGAGCCCAACCTGGCTTGCCGTGCCCCTGGTCCTTTTCTGGGTGGCGGGCTGTGTGGTGACCTTGCGGGCGAGGAGTGTGGTGAGGCGTGAGGTCCGGCGGGAATCAGAGTCGTCTGTTGATGGCCTTACCGGTCTTCTGTCCCGCGGCCTCCTCGACTCCGTCGTCACGCGCAGGACGGCTCTCCACGATTACGATGAGGCCACTTTCGGGTTGGTGACGCTGAGGGTTCACCGCTTCAACGAGCTCGCCTGCTATTACGGTCGGGAGTCCGCCGACCAGTCGCTGGTGGCCGTGAGCAGGCGGGCTCTGCGGGTGGTGGGTGAGAGGGCGGAGGGTTTCCGTACCGGCATCGACACGGTCGCCTTCCTGTTGCCCTTCTCGAGGCCGCTCGAGTTGGCGGAAGTGGCTATGGAAGTCGCCGGTGCGGCCAATGGACGTTTGGTGAACGGCAAGAGAATCGACTGCCTCATCGGCTATGCCTGCGCACCTCGGGATGGGGCCACGGCTCACGAGCTTCTCGAACGGGCGGATCTGAGGGCGTTCGGAGCACGCCTCTCGCAACCGACCGTAGACACGCCGACTCGCTCCGGTACCGCCCGGGCCCGGGCGGCCGCCGGCTAGGCGCAAGCCAGGAACCTACCCACCATACGCAACCGACTCTCTCTTGCCGGCGGTGGGCTCGAGGCATGCTGTGGTACATTTCCCGCCATGAATCTCAGGGCTAGACGCGTGGGTGTACTCATGGGCGGGCTGTCATCGGAGCGCGAGGTGTCGCTTCGTTCCGGCGCCAAGTGCCACGAGGCGCTCCTCTCCTTGGGTTACGATGCGGTGCCGCTCGACGTGGGCCGCGATGTGGCCTTCCGGCTTCGGGAAGAAGGTATCGAGGTTGCGTTTCTCGCACTGCACGGCCGCTACGGAGAGGACGGCTCCATACAGGGAGTCCTGGAGTACCTCGGCATTCCCTACACCGGTTCCGGCGTGCTCGCCTCTGCGCTCGGCATGAACAAGACTGCCTGCAAGAAGATCGTGGCTCAGAACGGGGTGCCCACTCCCGACTACGTGGAGTTGGACCACACGACCGACGCGGAAGAGTTGACCACGTTGTGCGTCGAGCGTCTGGGCCTGCCCGCCATCCTTAAGCCGGTCAACGAAGGCTCAAGCGTCGGCGTGGTCAAGTGCAAGTCGCAGTCGCAGCTTTCGTCCGCCGTCACGGAGGCCCGGCAGCGCTACGGCAATGTGTTCGTAGAGCGTTTCGTCGACGGCAAGGAGATCACGGTGAGTCTCATCGAGAACGGCGGGGTGGTGACCGGCCTGCCGGTGTTGGAACTCATCCCGAAGAACGAGTTCTATGATTACGAGGCCAAGTACACGAAAGGCATGACCCAGTTCGTTCTGCCTGCCAATCTGCCCGCAGCGGTTGCGCGGGAGGCCCAAGCGTTGTCCGAGACCGTGTTCAGGGCGGTGGGATGCCGGGGCTACGCCCGGGTCGACCTCATGGTGGGGAGGGACGGCACACCCTATTTCATCGAGGTGAACACGCTGCCGGGCATGACTGAACTCTCCGATCTTCCCGCCCAGGCGAAAGTGGCGGGCATCAGCTACGAAGAACTCGTGGAGATCATTCTGCACTCCGCTCATCTTGAGGGCTGAAGTGACGGGCGGCGGGTCACTCCGGAGTGTGCTCGAGCTGCTTGCGGCGGGCGGAATGACGGTGGAAGAAGCTCTCGCTGCCCTTCCGCTTCTACAGGTGGCCGCCGTGGGCGAGTTCGCCCGTCTCGATCCGGGCCGGGGTCTCCGCAAGGGTGTCCCTGAAGTCATCTACGCGCCCAGCAAGCCCGCGGGCGTTTTCGTTGAGATAGTACGTGCGATGGTGGAGAAGGGCGTGCCCGCGCTCGCTTCACGGGTGGAGCCCTCGCGGGCCGATGAGGCAATCGAGGGAGTCGCCGACCTCTACGCGGCTGGGCTTGTGAGGGACGTGGCCTACGACGAGACAGCCGAGGTACTCGAGATCCTCCCGGCCTTGTACGAATCGCCGACGGAGTGCGGCACAGTCGGTATTCTCACGGCCGGCACTGCTGACGTGGCGGTGGCGGAGGAGGCGGCTCTGGTGGCACGACACATGGGATGTCGGGTGCTGCGCGGGTATGATGTGGGTGTGGCCGGTGTTCACCGCCTCTTCGAGCCCTTGACCCGGATGGTGGAAGCGAAAGCGGCGGTGTTCGTGGTGGCAGCTGGCATGGAGGGTGCTCTGCCGTCGGTGGTCGCCGGGCTGGTCGACGTGCCGGTCATAGGCGTGCCCACCTCCACGGGTTACGGGCTCGGAGGTGACGGGACGGCAGCTCTCTACTCGATGCTGCAGAGCTGCTCCCCCGGGCTCGTGGCCGTGAACATCGACAACGGCGTGGGCGCCGGGGCCGCGGCGGGCCTGATCGCCAGGAAGGCCGGGGAGTGAAGATTACAAGCGACAGGCACCCCCATCTGGTGGTAGAAGGGCGGGACCCCATTCCCTTGCTCTCAGCGGAGGTGCGGCGGGAGGTCGAGTGTTCCTACCTGTGCGCCCTCGTCGACCGGGAAGGCGGGACGGTGGAGCTGCCTGCCGGGGCCCGGGTCGCTCTCTACGAGGACACGGCCGAGGTGTTCGTGGGCGTCGTCCAGCCGGATGGCACGGTGCTCGATCTGCTCTCCTGCGAGGCGAAGGCAGGCGCAGGAGAGGAGTACGTCGACCTGTAGGGCCTGCGTGGCCTACGTGTTGAAGGCCACCGGCCGGCCTGCGCGAAAGCCGAAGAAGAACTCCAGATAGTCGGCGATGCGTACCGCCGCGCGCCCGTCCCCGTAGGGGCTGCTGGCCGTCGCCATGCGGCGATACTCAGCCTCGTTCTCCAGAAGAAGCATGATGGTATCGGCGATCAGCCCAGTGTCGGTACCCACCAGGCGGGCGGTGCCGGCTTCGATGCCTTCGGGCCGCTCCGTGGTGTTGCGCATGACCAGCACGGGCTTGCCCAAGGCGGGCGCCTCCTCTTGGATGCCACCGGAGTCGGTGATCACCAGGCCACACGCCTTCATGAGGTGGACGAATTGTCGGTAGGGTAGAGGATCGATGAAGACAACCCCCGGCTCGTTCCCGAGTATGGAGCGAAAGGTCTCCCTCACGACAGGGTTCAGGTGGATGGGGAACACGAAGACGACGTCTGGCCGCCGCGCACAGACGCTCTTGATGGCGCGGGCGATGGCCTGCATGGGCCCCCCCCAGCTTTCGCGGCGGTGCACGGTGACGAGGATCGTGGGGCCGCCGCGCGAAAGCGCGGCGGCCACCGTCTTCTCGAAGGGCGGCGCGGCGCCGGCCGCGGTGGAGAGGAGCGCGTCGATCACCGTGTTGCCGGTCACGTGGATCGACGCCGGCGCTGCGCCTTCAGCGAGGAGCGCCCGCTCCGCTGCTGCAGTGGGAGCGAACAACACTTCGGCGAGGCGGTCGGTGAGGCGCCGGTTGGCCTCCTCGGGGTAGGGGTTGTAGAGGGTATCGGTGCGCAGTCCGGCCTCCACGTGCGCGACGGGGATCTGTTGGTAGAAGGCGGCGAGCGAAGCTGCGAAGGTGGTGGTGGTATCACCGTGCACGAGCACCAGGTCGGGTGACTCGTCGGCCAGGAGCGGTTCCAGCCCGCTGAGGACGGCGGTCGTGATGTGAGTGAGAGACTGGGTTCGTTGCATGACGTCGAGGTCGTGGTCCGCCCGAAGGCCGAAGGCTTCTATCACCTGGTCGAGCATCTGGCGGTGCTGGCCGGTGAGGCAGGTCACCACCCGGAAGTTCTCTCTCTTCGCCAGCTCCAGCACGACCGGTGCCATCTTGATGGCCTCGGGGCGGGTGCCGAACGTCACAAACAGTGTGCGCATCAGTACAGGCCTCCCTGCATGGTGAGGTATCTCTGGACATCGCCCGCCGGCAGGTCTGCCGGCCGAGCGGCGGACTCGGCGGAGAGGGCGGCGGCTATGCCCGCCGCCTGGCCGAGGGCCATGGAGGTGGGCGAGATACGCGTGGAGCCGAGCGCCTCATGGGTGACGGAGATGCAGCGGCCCGCCATGAGGAGGTTGTCGAGGTCGCGGGCGACCAGACAGCGGTAGGGTATGCCGTAGTAGTCACCCGGTGCGAGTTCTCCGAGATGGGAGGGTTCCCCCGTGTAGGGCACGTGCAGGTCGATCGGGTACCAGCCGCGGGCGACGGAGTCGTCCGGTTTCTCGCCCGAGAGGGCTTCGTCGGCGGTGAGCTGGTGGTAGCCGGCCAGGCGCCGCCCCTCGCGGAGATACGGCCTCTCGCCCATGCGCACGATACGGGACTGGGCGAAGCCGGGTATGTCGCTCTTCAGGCCTGCGTGAATCTCGTAGTTCTGTTTCTCGAGAAGGGCCATGATGCCGGCGGCCGAACCGGTCTCGAGGTGCTCCCCGTAGGCCTCGCTTGCGGAAATCGAGACGGTGTCCTCCGGGGGGAGGAGGTTGACCAGCAGACCCCACTGGGGAGTGCCCTCGACGCGCTTGTCTCTGCGCAGTTTCTTCATGAACGGCCGGAGGCCGATGACCTGGAATTCGTTCACGATGGAGCCGTCGAGGCGTCCATATGAACGCAGGGCGGCGAAGTCGACGGGAGCCGCGTAGAAGATGAGTGTCTGGCCCTGCACCTGGCCGTGGTTGCGGTCGCCGTACCAGTAGGTGTTTCCCGCCAGGTAACCCAGGTTGCCGTCTCCCGTGCAGTCCACATACCGCGCCGCCCGGATGACGAGGCCACGTCCCTGCTCGCATGCATAGAGCGAAGACACCAGACGCCCGGAACGTCGCGCCCACACCGCCCGCGTGCCCAGGCGTATGTCGGCGCCGGCACGCTGCGCGATGAGCAATGCTGCGTGGCGCAAGGCGTCGGTATCGTAACGGACCGCCCAATGTGTCGAGGGGCTGGGGAATACGGCGTCTCCCTGCCCGGCGAGGGTGCGCAGGAGCTCCTCGAAGTAGCCGCGCACCATGAGCCCTCCGCCCCATGCCACTTTGTCCAGGTTGACGAGTCCTCGGGTGACGTTGCCGCCCAGTACGAACGACTCCTCGATGAGCAGGGTGCGGGCGCCGAGCCGAGCGGCGGCGGTGGCGGCGGCCATGCCGGCGGCACCGCCGCCCACGACGCACACATCAGTCTCCACTATCTCCGGGTCTTTCAGCTGGGGCTCCGGGCGTGTCTCGGGGCTGGGAGGCGAGTAGGCGGAGGGCTCGGGACCGAGCGCCTCCGGGTCGGCGACGTCCTTCTCGGAGGAGGAGGGCCGGCGGGAACAGCCGGCGGCGAGACCGGCCACGGCGAAACCCATGAGCGCGAGAAAACGGCGCCGAGTGGTGGTGAATGCACTGCCGGTGGCTGGACGTGGGTCTTCGGCCATATACCCCCCCGGCGGCCGGCCGGTGGTTGTCGTGCGTGTGGCTCTCACTGCAGATTCGGCTTCTGACTCTAGTGTATGGCCCTGGGGAAGGCAAGGGGGTGGATACGGGGCCGGATTGGTCCTTCCGGGGGTTTCAGATAGAATTCGAGACACGTTCCCCATTCCTGTGCATCGACTATCCCGGGGTGTTTCGTCATGGCAGATTTCCTCGACGACCGAGGCCGCCTCTTCGGCAAGGTCAACGTGGTTGATCTCGTGGTTCTCCTCTTGATCTTGGCTCTCGTCGGTTTCGCGTACGCTCGCTTCAGCGGTGGCGGTACGGCAGAAGAGCCCTACCGACTGGTGGTGTCTGTGGAGCGCGTCCGGCAGGCTACTGTTGACGAGCTCGAGGCAGCGGTGGAGGTGGGCGAGGATGTCTACACGGAGACGGGTGCCTATCTGGGCAAGGTGAAGGACCGCACGGTGTCCCCCGTCCCCCTGGACGCCACGGTGTTGCCGGCCTCTCCCACCGGTGAGGTGGAGGGGGCTACGGTCGACTCAGGCGTCTTCTTTGATGTGATTCTCACCATCGAGGGCGAGGCGGTCAGGTCGAGCAACGGCTACAGTATCGGGGGAACGCCGCTCCGCACCGGCAAGGTTCTCACCCTGGTGGGCGGCGGATTCGAGGTGCGAAGCACCGTACTGAGTGCCCGTTCAACGACGGGAGAGTAGCAGTCTCGTGGGCGGGTGGTCGGCTTCGTTCACCGGCCGGGTGGTTGCGGCCGCCGGAGGCTCGTTCGCAAGGGCGTGGCAGGGGTCCTTGACCGGCCGTGCGCTGTCGACAGCCGGCCGCGCGCTCAGGGCGCCGTTCGCGTCGAGCGCCTTCCTCTCGCTGCGGGCGGCTCGTCCACGCCCCCTTGACGACAAGCGGGCCTCGGTCACGCTCAAGGTCCTTTCTGTCCCCTATCGGGTGTTGACGCGGAGTCTGGGCGAGGGCGCGTGCGGTCGTCTCTTCCGCCGAATCGGTCGCGGGGCGGCGTCGTGCGGGCTTTCGCAGGGAAGCTGGTTCCAGGTGGCCGGAGCCTTTCTCTTGGGCCTCGGTTTCGCCCGCATCATCACCTCCGCCACGTCAGGCGACCAGCTGGGAGCGGCTGCGCTCGCCCTCGCGGGCACTCTCGCTATCAGGGCCGGTCCGCGAGTGGGGCGTGAGTGGCGCGAGGGCATGACCGGCCGCCTCCTCGGAGTGGTTCTCGACGGACTCCCTCCCGTAGATGGTCCGGCTGCTGCAGGGCGCGCGCCCGCCTCGCCACGTGAGGTACAGGCCGAGCCCACCACGCCCACCGGTCCTGCGTCCGCGAAGACTCCGGTGCGTCCGCGCGCTCCTGGGCGAGGTCCGCGTATCAGCTGGCTGCCCACCAGCGTGCCGGCCGGCCTCATGCTGGGACTTGCCGCCGTCGCCGGAGGGTTGGCCGGGGCGGCATCGGACAACACACCTCTGTATGTCGCCGCCTTGGGGTTGCTTGTTCCCCTGGTTGGTGTGCTCTTCTACCGAGCGGAGGCCTTCCTCCTCGTGCTCGCGGCTTTTCCTTGGCTCGACTTCGCCGCCCGCCGGGCGCTGGGCCCCGGTATGGGTGGAGCCTGGGATGAAGCGCTCCTCGTGGTGATCTTCGCGGCCCTGGGGTTCGGCTGGTTCGTGCTCAGACGCTTCGAAGCGACCATTGTGCCGCTCACGCTGCCTCTGGGGGTGGCGTTCGTGGCCGCCTGCGGCTCGGTACTACTGAACGGAGTTGCCCTGGAGACGGGCGTGTTCGCTCTGCGGGTGACCTTCGAGCCCCTGCTGTTCTTCTATGCCGCCTATCTCCTGCCCAAAGATGTTCGCTGGGTGCGTTACGCCGTCACCGTCTTTCTTGTGGCAAGCGTGGCCTTGGCGCTCCACGGCCTCTACCAGTACGTGACCGGCGCCCCCATGCCCAAGGCATGGGTTGACGCGCAGGAGCAGGCGGTGATTGGCACCCGCGCCTTCTCCATCGTCGAGAATCCGAACGGTCTGGGAGCGTTTCTCTGCATGGGAGCCCTTCTCTCGGCGAGCCTCCTCTTCTCGCGCCTGCGTACTGCTGCCCGGGTGCTGATGTGCGGCGTGTTCGTGGTGCTCGTCGCGGGTGTTGTGGTCACCTTCAGCCGGGGCGCTTGGTTTGGACTCGCGGCCGGGGCGGTGGCCCTCGCTGCCCTTGCGCACCGGCGCCTGCTGGCGTGGATCGTGGGCCTCGGGGTCATCTCTCCCGTGGTACTGCCCGAGGCGGTGCTCACTCGTATCAGCTTCGGCTTCAGCGGCGCGTACATCGCCAAGAGTCTCACTGCCGGACGTCTGCTCATGTGGCAGGCCGCCCTCCATCGAGCCTTCGAGCACCCGCTGTTCGGTCTGGGCCTCGGCACGTTTGGAGGCACCAGCGCCTTTCTCTTCGGCTACAGCCGCTTGTGGGTGGACAACTTCTACCTGCAGATGGCGGCCGAGGGGGGGCTGATTCTGCTCGGTGCCTTCCTCTGGCTTCTGTGGCGGGCGGGCAAGGGGCTGGTGGCTGCGCACGCCGACGGCGGTGATCCGGCGGGTAGAGCCGTGATCGCCGGGGTGTTCGGAGGCTTCGTCGCGGTGGTGGTTGCGAACGTGACCGCGTCGGTGTGGGAGACTCTCGTGGTGGGACAGGCCTTCTGGTTCTTGGCGGGCATGGCGGCCTCGACGGCACGAGGCGGCCGCTCGCCGGCCGCGCGGCTCCCGGGCATGGGCGAACTGTGGCCCGGTCCGGAGAAGTCCGCACGTGAGCCCCGGCCGGAGAGGCCCGCGAAGAAGAAGGATGTGCCGAAGTCGGCGGGCCGCGGTAACCGGCAGCAGCGGCGGGCGGCGGCCAAGAAGCCCAAGCGTTGAAGGAACGGCATGAAGAGGGAAGGCAGAGGAAGGGGCAACGGCTGATGACCGGTTTCGAGGCCGAGGTGGACCGCCCGCTGCGAGTGCTACACGTCATCAGCGGCGGTGATACGGGCGGCGCCATGGGGAACCTCCTGCCCTTGGTGAGCGCACTCCGCGAGCGGGGCTGTGACGCCCGGGTGTGTTGCCTGGGCAACGGGGGCTTGGTGAGGGCGGCCAAAGCTCGTGGGGTGCCGGTGACGGTGCTTCCCATGTCGTTTCCCTGGGATGCACGGGTGCTGCCGCGACTCGCGGCCGAACTCTCCGCCCGCCCACTCGACGTGGTGCACACGCACGGCATGCGGGCCAACCTTCCCGTGCGCCTCCTCAGCGCCGTCCGTCCCCGCAGCTACATCTTGTTCTGCACGGTCCACTCCGACCTCCTGCTCGACTACGAGGATGAGGGCAGAGCCCGGGCGTATGCTCTGCTCGACAGGTTCACCCTCCCGGTGGTGGACCGCGTGGCCTGTGTCTCCGCAGATCTCCGCCGGCGTCTGCTCGAACGCGGCTACCCGCCCCGGCTGCCGTTCGTGGTGCATCCCGGTCTGGACGAGCCACGCGCCCACTCTCCCTCCACCCCGGCGGGGGTCCTTGCCCGGGGCGGTTCGATGATCCGTCTGGGGCGGGGCGGCCTCTTCCCCGGAGGCCGGAATCCCTCCAGCGTGGTGGGGACGGTCGCGAGGCTGGTGGCGGTGAAGGACCTCGAACTCTTCCTCCGGGTGGCCGACCGGCTGTCCCGTGATGGTGGCGTGAAGGCAGTCATCGTAGGCGACGGTCCGGAGAAGAAGCGTCTGCAGGCACTGGCCAAGGAGTGGGGTGTGAGTGAGGCGGTCGCCTTCACCGGTGAGATACGTCCGGCTCGGCCGGCGTTGGAGCACTTCGGAGTGTTCCTACTCACTTCCCACTCGGAGGGCATCCCCATCGCCGTGCTGGAGGCCATGGCGGCGGGGCTTCCGGTGGTGGCGACCGCGGTGGGAGGCCTTCCCGAGGTGGTGGCGCATGGGGAGACCGGATACCTGGTGTCCCGAGAACGGCCCCGGGGCGAATTGGCCGACGAATTGGCGGCGGCCGTCTCGCGGCTTCTCGTGGATGAGGAGCTGCGGACGCGAATGGGTGTGGCCGGCGCGGAGCGGGTGAGACGGGAGTTCGCGCCCGGCGTGGCTGCGGGCAGAATGCTCAAGGCCTACCGGCACAGCCTGGCGGAAAGGGCGCTCGCCGTCACCGCCTCGAGCTGCGTGCAGGGCGGCGGTGGCCCGTGCTGAGAGGCTATGACATCGTGTGCGTCTCCTCGCTGGATTGGACCGCCCACTGGACGAGCAAGCAACAGATCATGCACCGGCTGGCGGCTGCCAACCGCGTGCTGTATGTGGAAGAGCCGGTCACCATGCTGGCACCCCTCAAGGTGCCGGAGCGCTGGTCTCGGTGGAGAGCGTGTGTGCCGACGCTCGCGAAGAGAGAAGCCGACCTGTGGACGCTCACGCCTCCCCCACTTCTTCCCTTCGGCAACGTCCGCCGCGAGGTGAACCGGGTCAACCAGTTTCTCTTGGCGCGGTATGTCGATTGGGCGGTGGCGCGACTGGGCCTGAGCGACTACCTGTTCTGGACCTACCTTCCTACCTCGGTCGCCCTGCTCGACCACCTATGGCCGCGAGCGTCACGTTCTGAGGCTCGGGGTGGTCCGGTCGCCGCCATCTACCATTGCGTGGATGAGCACTCCGCCTTTCCCGGCTTCGTGAACCCCGGGATTGTCCAGGCCTATGATGCGGAACTGACAGCGCGTGCCGACTTGGTGGTCTGTACGGCGGAGGCGCTTCGGCGCAGCCGGGAGGGTCTGAATTCCCGCCTCCACCACGTACCCAACGCCGCCGATGTGACCCACTTCCGCCGTGCTCTCGACCCGGGCCTCGAGGTGCCGATGGACCTGGCCCGCATCCCTCACCCCCGCGTGGGTGTGATCGGGGTGCACGATGAGAGGCTCGATGTGGATGCCCTCGTGGCTTTGGCCGAAGCCCTCCCCGCGCTCCAAGTGGTTTTGGTGGGCCCCGTTCGTCCGGGTGACGTGGATGAGGCCCGGCTCCGCTCATATCCCAACATCCACCTGGTGGGAGGAAAGCCTGTGGCCCAGCTTCCCGCGTATCTGAAGGGCCTCGATGTGGCGCTCATCCCCTACCGGCTCAATGAGCTGTCCCGGAACATCTTCCCTCTCAAGCTCTTCGAATACCTGGCCGGAGGTAAACCCGTGGTCTCCGCCGCGCTGCCCGAACTCGAGCGCTTTCGTGGCACCATACGTCTGGCCGCCCTTCCCGCGGAGTACCCGAAGCTGGTGCGCGAGGCGCTTGCGGAGGACTCGCCCAAGCATGTGCAGGGCCGGGTTGCCCTCGCGGAGAAGAACACCTGGGACCAGCGTGTGGAGGAGATATCGGATTTGGTGGAAGCCATGCTCGAAGAGAAGCGGTACCAGACGGGACACGGGATGAACTCCGCCAGTGCAACAGGTCGCGGTGGAACGAGCGAACCAGCGATGACGGGCCGCCCCGGGCGCGGCGGCACAGCCGAGACCGGCCGACGCGCAGACACGGGCGACACCGGCCGCACCGGCGGTCCGGCCGAGTCGAGCGGGGAGTGCCTGTCGTGAGGGTGCTCATCCCCACCATTCGCGACCCCGGCCAGGTGGGGGGCACCTCCACCCACTTGGAGATGCTCTCCCGGGGGCTCGAGGAGGCCGGTCACGAGGTCTGCGTGCTGTACTTGGGGACGGAGGTGCCCACTGTCGTGAACCGCGTTGGTGTCGCGTGGGCGGCGGGCGCACTCAACCGGCTCCGCCGCGGTTGGGGCATGGTCTACGCGGCCACATTGCGAGGCAGGCTGCTCTCCCGAGCGGTCGAGGCCGAACTCGATCGGGCACTGAAAGAGAAGCGTCCCTACCAGGTCATCAACGCCCAGGAAGTCTATTCGGTGCCCGGCATCCGGGGGGCCGCCGACCGCCACGGCATCCCGCTCGTGCTCACGCTGCACGGCTACCCTCTCTACGAGTCGGTCTCCGAGGGCTACTCCCGCTCCTCGGCTCTTGGCCTGGCTTTTCTTCGCCGTATCGAGATGCAGGCGCTCCGGTTGGCTGATGCAGTGGTGACGGTCGACTCCCGGCTGCATGATCACGTGCTCAGGCTCGTGCCCGAGAAGGCCGACCGGGCGTGGTCCCTGTTCAACTTCATCGACACCTCGGCCTTCTCTCCGGAGCCGGCGCACGAGGAGTTGCGACGCCGGTGGGATATCCCGGCCGGTAAGATGGTGCTCTTCTGTCCCCGCCGCCTGGTCAAGAAGAACGGGGTGGTGTATCCGGCACTCGCCTTGGCCGCCATGGACCCGGAAGAGCGTTCCCGCTTCGTCCTGCTCCACGCGGGGGAAGGTGGAGAGCGACAGGCGATAGAGCAGGTGGTGGCGGGTGCCGGCCTGCAGCGGACGGTTCGTCTCCTTGGCAACCAAGACAGGTCGGCCGTTCAAGAGCTCTACCGGGTGGCGGACATCGCGTTGGTGCCCTCCGTGCACTCCGAGAACGTGGAGGAGGCGACCTCGCTTGCCGCGCTCGAGGCCATGGCGTCAGGAAGGCCGCTGGTAGCTGGTGCGGTGGGCGGCCTGGCCGAGATCGTCGACGACGGCGTGACGGGTCTGTTGGTGCCGGGGGGCGAGGTGGAGGCACTGCGGGAGGCGATGCTCCGCTTGGCCGGTGATGAGGCGCTTCGTCTTCGCCTTGCCGCCGCCGCCCGTGAGTACGTGGTGGCCCATCACTCCCACGTGGCCGCCGCCCGTGGGTACGTGAACGTCTACGAATCGGCTTCGGCGGCCGCGGCTGCCGGCGGGCGCGCGCCCGCTGCCGGGGGTGAGCCGGAGGCGGGGAGCGTGGTGTCGGCGGGTGGTGACTCGGCTCCGATATCGGTGCTCGGTTTCCCTCTCGACCCAGTGGGGATGGTGGAGGCTCGTGCGTGGGTGACCGCGTATCTCGATGGCTTCCTGCCCGCAGAGGAGACGGCCATTGCCGTGTCATTCAATCCGGAACTGGTGGTGAAGGGCTGGCGGGAGCCGGCCACGGCTGAGGCTTTGATCGAGGCGGGCCTGCGCTATCCGGACGGCGTGGGCGCCGTGTGGGCCGCGCGCCGGGCCGGTGCGCGGCGGGTGGTGAGGGTCCCCGGCATCGAGTTGGCGGAAGCCGTGCTCAAGGAGGCGGCCGACCGGGGTCTCGGAGTCTTCTTCCTGGGAGCGGCCCCGGGCGTGGCGGAGAAGGCTGCTCTTGCCTGGCAGGCGATGTTGCCCGGACTCTTCGTGGCTGGTGTGCGGAACGGCTACTTCGGCCGCGCAGAGGAGCCCGAAGTGGTGCGCGAGGTACACGATTCGGGAGCAGGTGTCTTGCTTGCAGCCCTGGGGGCACCCAAACAAGAGCAGTTCCTGCACCGGCACCGCTGCGAGCTGGGTGCGGCCGTGGCACTTGGTGTGGGGGGGAGTTTCGATGTGTGGGCGGGCGTGGTGAAGCGGGCTCCGGCCTTCACCCGTCGTCTGGGTGTGGAGTGGTTGTGGCGGCTTCTCAGCGACCCCAGGCGTGCGCGACGGCAGGCCTCCCTGCCGCTGTTCGCACTACGGGTACTGAGAGGCGTACCGGACGACTACGGTCCCGGACGTGCGGCGCACAGGGCCCGGATCGATCCCGCCGCCCGGGGTGCGTCTACCGCCCGGGGTGCGTCTACCGCCCGGGGCACATCCGGCGGCCCGGGAGGCGAAGGCTCGTGCGCTACCTGATCAGCGGCTACTACGGCGAGGGCAACCTCGGCGACGAGGCCATCCTGGCCGGGATTCTCCAGGAGGTGGCGGCGTGCGATCCGCAGGCGGAGTTTCTCGTCCTCTCCTTCTCCCCCGAAGACACTCAGGACCGGCACGGAGTGCAGGCGATATCCACCAGTCTGCGGCAGCCCGTCGAGTTGACGCGTGCTCTGCGCTGGGCCGATCTGCTCATAAGCGGTGGAGGTAGCATCCTTCATGAGGCCGACTTCGAACTCTACGGCCGGCACTTCCTCCTGCGCGACGGCAAGCTTCGCCCCATCCCCTACTTCCTGAGCGTGGTGCTGGCGGCCAAGGCTCAGGGCGTGCCTGTCATCTGGTACGCGCAGGGCCTCGGTCCTTTGCACACACGGAGTGCCCGCCATCTGGTGCGGTTCGCCGGGGAGATAAGCGATGTGGTGACGTTCAGGGATCGCGAGTCGGCGGCTCTGGCCTTGGAGTTGGGCATGTCTCGCGTGCGGGTGGTGCCCGATCCGGCGTACGCACTCGATCCCGCACCTGCTGCTGCGGCGAGGCATCTCCTCACCGAACACGGAGTGCCGGCAGGCTATAGGCTGCTGGCCGTGTGCCCCCGACCCTGGCTCGACCGCCGGGGCTACCGAGAGCACCTGGTCGCTGCGGTGGGGAGAGTGGCTCGCGAACGCGATCTTCTCGTTCTGTTCGTTCCCTTTCAGGAGCGCACGGACGGACCCCTGTGTGACGAGTTGGTCCGCGATGCCCGGGTGGCGGAGAGGGGTTGGCGCTTACGGGGTTTCGACCGGCCGGCGCTTCTGGCCGGGCTTCTCGGGCAGGCCGATGCCGCCGTGGTCATGCGTCTGCACGCCGGCATCTTGGCGGCGGCCGCGGGTACTCCGGCCGTCTCGGTGGTGTACGACCCCAAAGTGGCATCGTTCGCCTCCCAGACCGGCCAGGGAGCCTTCACGGTGGATGTGGACGAGTTGGAGACCGGCCCAGGAGAAGAGCGCCTAGTTAAGGCCTGCCGCGAGACGCTGCGGGACGTGATGGGCCGGCGGTCCGCGCTTGCGCGGACCGCCGGCCCCCTGCGCCGCGAGGCGGGCGTGACCGCCCGGCTCGCGGCAGCACTGGCCCGCAAGAGGGCTGGCATCCGGGAGGTCGCCCTCACCGGGGGGTGGCAGGCCATGTGCGGAGAAGGTGAAGCGGGGGGTGGAGGTTCCTCCGCGCAGCAGATTGAACCGGCCTCCGGGCGGGGAATGCCCGCCCCCGATCCTTCTGCACCCGGCACTTCCCCGCCCGGCAACACCCCGGAGTGATGTCCATGCGGCGTGAATCTTCTCCCGGTGGCGAGCCGGCCGCCGCCACTGCGCCCGACACGTCTCCCCCCGGGACACTCGCCACCCGTACCATGCTGGGCAAGGCGGCGCTCGTCATCCTGCTCGCCACCATCCTGGGGCGGCTGGTGGGGCTGGTACGCGACCAGTCCATCGCCTACTTCTTCGGCATGGCGGGCGACACCGACGCCTTCTTTCTGGCCAACAAGATCCCGCTCCTGCTTTCGTTGACGATCGCCGGGGCGCTCACGGCCACCTTCATCCCGGTGTTCACCCAACGCATGGTGACGGGCCGGGAGCAGGAGGCGTGGACACTTACCGCGAGCATGACCAACGCCGTCGCCTTGGTGCTCGCGCTCATCAGCGCGCTTCTGGTGCTCACCGCCCCTTGGGTGATCCCTCTCTTCGGCTTCGGATTCCCGCAGCCGGTGGCCGACCAAGCCGTGATTCTCTTCCGCATACTGATGGGCGGCGTGATCTTCACCGGACTGGCCGGCTTGGCAACCGGGGTGCTGAACTCGTTGAAGAGCTTCGCCCTCCCCGCCTTCTCCACCTCGCTCGGGGCGGTCGTGACCCTGGTCTTCATCCTCCTCTTCGCCCGCAGTTGGGGCATCACCTCCGTCGCGGTGGGTACGACCGCGGGAGCATTGGCGGCCCTCGCCGTCCTTCTGCCGCAGCTGAGACGCCGAGGGCTGCGCTACTCCTTCCGCCTCGACCGCCGCAACCCGGGCATGCGGGAAGTGGGCATGCTCATCTGGCCCATCCTCCTGGGCTCGGCCGTGGGCAAGATAAGCATCTTCGTGGATCAGACGCTGGCCAGCACGCTCGCGGAAGGCTCGGTGTCGGCCCTCAACTACGCCGAGAAGCTGTTTCAGCTGCCTCTGGGCCTCTTCGTGGCCGGGATAACCGTGCCCATATTCCCTCTCCTCTCCGAGCACGTGGCCGCCAATCAACCGGAGCGGCTGAAAGCGACTCTCAACTATGGACTTCGGCTCATCGCCTTCATCATGCTGCCTGCGACGGTGGGCCTGATCGTGCTGCGTACCTCGATCATCGGCCTTCTCTTCGAGCACGGGGCCTTCACCGCCAAAGACACGCTCGTCACGAGCTGGCCTCTCCTCTTCTACGCCCTCGGTCTGTTCTCATACGCGGGGCGGGATACGCTCACCCGGGTCTTCTATGCGTACCACGACACCCAGACGCCGGTGAAGATCAGCGTGGTGGCGGTGGTGCTGAACATCAGTGTGTCCATTCCACTCATGCTGGCAATCGGAGTGGGGGGCCTCGCCCTCGGCACCACCATCGCCATGACGGTCAACATGCTGGTGCTCATGCAACTGTTGCGGAAGAAGATAGGCCCCATGGGTCTGGGGGCGCTCTTGAAGTCGGGGGTCGGCATCCTGGGTGTCTCGGGCGTCATGGGCCTGGTAGTCTGGGGAGTGGACACTGTCTTGGCGGGAGTCGTAGCTCCCGGCAACCCCGGTTTGGCTGTGCGCGTGGCCGTGGGAGTGGGGGGTGGAGCGTTGGTGTACTTTCTGGCCGCCAAGGTGGCGCGGTTGCGCGAGCTTGAGGAGATAGCCGACGTCGTTTTGAGCATCATCCGGGGCAGGAGAGAGGGCCGGCGGGGCGAACTATGAAGAGCGTGGTCCGGCGCTCTCTGGTCCGGCCACAGCGGAACGCACATTCTCAGCCTATGGCGAATCCATACAGGAACAGACGAGGGGCCTTCACAGTCCTGGTGGCCGTGGTGTCACTGCTGTGCCTTGCCCTGGCTCTGCTCGCGCCTGCGGTTTCGGGAGCCACCACTACCACGACCACCACTCCCCCAGTGGTGTCGATCATCTTCCCCCTGGAGCTCAAGCCTTCGTGGACCGACACCTTCGGGGCCCCGCGTAGTGGTGGGCGGACCCACGCCGGCAACGACATCTACGCGGCGAGAGGCACGCCGCTGCTGGCTGTGAGTGACGGCGTGATCAAGAAGACAACCCCCACCGATGTCGGCTTGGGGGGTATCAGTGTCTGGCTTACCGACGGCGACGGAAACGACTACTACTATGCGCATCTGGACGGAGTCGCGCCCGGCATCGAGGCGGGGGTGAGGGTGAGCACCGGCCAGGTGATCGGCTACGCGGGAAACACCGGGAATGCTGCCGGTGGTTCGTGCCACCTGCATTTCGAAATCCACCTTGGAGGCTACTCCAACCCCATCAACCCGTACGCGAGTCTCTTGGCGGCACCTACGTACGCAGACTGGCTGGACGCCGGCGGCCGGCCGGCCCCCACGTTGCCGCCGACCTCGGCCACCACGACGACTACCCAACGCCCCGGCACGACAACCACCACCAGGCCACTCAGTACAAGCACGACAACCACTACCGTGCCGGTCGACCCGGGTGGCCAGGTGGATCTGGGAGCTCCGCCGTTCAGTGATGTGAAGGTGGATGATTGGTTTCACTATGACCTTTCGTATGCGTACAGTGCAGGAGTGGTTCAGGGCGGCGGCAACGGGGCTTTCCGCCCCTACGGCGAGGTAACCCGGGCCCAATTCGCCGCCTTCTTGGCGCGGGCCTTCCTGCCCCACGAGCTGCCGGAGGCGGCGGCCGCCCCCCAAGTGTTTGCCGATGTGCCCTCCTGGTTCTGGGGCTATGCGGAAATTCAAGCGGCCGCCGCCTCCGGCCTCGTCAAAGGGACGGGTGATGGAGTTCGTTTCGCCCCCAACGCGCCGATCACCCGGGCCCAGATGGCGGTCATGATGTACCGGGCGGTGCACACACCCCACGGCGATAGCGGAGAAGCGGGAGCGGATCCGCCTCCGCCGCCCGGCAGCGATACCGGCTTCAGTGACGTGGGCTCTGCGTACTGGGCGGCCGGAGAGATCATCTCGGCCTGCGAGCTGGGCCTCATCCGCGGTGACTCCTCCGGGTGCTTCCGGCCCGAAGAGACTGCCAACCGAGCGCATGCGGTATCGGTGATCGCCCGGGGCCTGCGCTTGGTCGAAGGCATGGAGGGAATCTAGGTCATGTCTCGGGTTGGGCGCACCCGGGGACACGGATCCGAGCCGGGTTCGTGCTACTTGGGCCTCGAGTCTCGCGGCCCTCTCACCTCAGGGGCGGTACCGGGCGTGTTCAGGCGCGGCCCGCTGCGGACCCGTCGGGCCGCCTTCCTTCTCCTGGTGCTGGCCGCCGCGTGCGCGTGTGCCGTCCTGCCGGTTGCATCCGCCGCCGCCTTCCCGGACGTCTCATCGGAGCTCCCGGCGAGCGATGCCATTCAGTACCTCACGAGCGCGAAGGTCATCTCCGGCTACGAGGACGGCACCTTCCGCCCCGAGATCAACCTCAACCGCGGTCAGGCCGCCAAGATACTCGTGCTGCAGAACGGCCTGCAGCCGGCGGCCAAGGTTGGCTCCACCTTCAAGGATCTCGAGGCGGTGTACGGCCGCTACGTGGAGACCGCCGCCTCCCGGGGCTGGATAGGTGGCTACGCCGATGGCACCTTCCGCACCTACGACAGCATGCAGCGCCAGCACATGGCGGCTGTTGTCGCGAAGAGCTTGGGTTGGGAGCAGGATGCTCGGGCACTATCCACCGCCCAGGTGGCCGCCATCCTCAAGGGTTTCCCCGACTTCGCACAGGTGTCGGCCGAGGCGCGGCCCTACATGGCACTCGCCGTGTCCCGGGGCCTCTTCGCCGGGGACGCTCAAGGGCGGCTCAAACCCACCGACGGCATCACTCGGGCCCAGTTCGCCCTGGTGGCCTACCGGGCCGAACTCAGCCGGCTCACCGTGGTGGAGGGTGTGCGGGCGAGTTCCAATCACCCCGACAAGACCCGAGTGGTCTTCGACCTCTCCTCGGCACCCACGGTGTCGCTGCAGAAGCTCGCCGGATCCAGTGTTCTCACCATCGAGCTGACCAGGGCAGCCGTCTCCGGCCTGCAATTGGACGCCACCGTAGCTGGTTCCGACGAGGTGCAGGCTTGTGCCGCCCGTCAGCTCAGCCACCGACCGCAGAACGTGCGTCTCTCCGTCACCCTGAAACGGTTCAGCCGCTATGAGGTGAGCGTGATCGGACCCTCCGACGGCTTGGGCCATCGTCTGGTGGTCGACATCTTCCGACGCAATGACGGCCCTCCCGGCGACGGTCCGCCCTTGGTCTGTCTCGATGCGGGTCATGGCGGCTCCGACAGTGGGGCGGTCGGAGTCACAGACCTCAAGGAGAAGGACATCAATCTCACTCTCACCCTCCTCGTCGACCAGATGCTGCGCGACGCCGGTCTCCGCACCGTGCTCACCCGCGACTCAGACACGTACCCCACCCTGAGAGAGAGGGCCCAACTCGCCAACCAGGCTCAGGCCACCATCTTTGTGAGCATCCACAACAACGCCCACCCGGGCTACCCGGGTACGAGCGGCACCGAGACCTTCTACCAGGGGACTCCCGACAAGTATTCGGCGGAGGGCCGGAAGTTGGCGGAAGCCATACAGCGGAACCTCATCGCCACGATCCAGTCGAAAGACCGGGGAGCGAAGACACATTGGAACCGGCTGGTGGTGCTGAACGAGACCAACATGCCCGCCGCCCTGACAGAGGTGGGATTCCTCACCAGTCCGGAGGAAGAGGCGAAGCTCCGTGATCCAGAGTACGTGTTGGCGGCCGCCGAAGGCATCGCGAACGGTATTCTCGAGTACCTCGGTTGGCCAAAGATCGCATGAGCCCCGTCGGCACCCACAGCGGCCGCGGAAGCGGGTCTCCCCCTCGTGACGGCACCTTTGGGGCCCCTGCTGCTTGGAGATTGGTCTCTCATGGCCTCGTTGCCGTCGCGTGCTCCCTGCTTGTCGTCTGTGTCGCGCTTGTCTTTCCGGGCTTCGCTCGTGCCTCGGGGGATTTCGTGTTCCAAGGGCGGGGCTGGGGCCACGGGGTGGGCATGAGCCAGTGGGGCGCGTGGGCGGCGGCCCGCGACGGCCGCTCATATGAGTGGATACTCTCGCTGTACTACCCGGGTGCGGTACTGGGGCAGCTCGAGAACCCGGATCGCGAGGTCAAGGTCAAGATATCGAGTGAACCCTGGAAGAGCGTGAGCGTCATCACCCAGAACTACACGCAGGTCGATCTCCACGCTGCTGCCACCGATATGGTGCTCGTGAAGCGGGCCGGCAGCACTGAGACCACGGAACGTATCGGTTCCGGGGAGTTCTTGAACGCCACGCCCAACGACGGGAAGGTGTTCGTCTTCACCGAGAGAGGCGGCCATCAGGGGCCCTTCGACTGGGTGGAAGCCCGGCCGGTGTCGCAGGACGGCAGGGTGGGTATCCAGCTGCGCACGTCGAGCGAAGGTTCGGCTCTGGCCAAGCGCGAGTATTGGGGCAGCATGCGGGTGGAACCCTCTTCCACCGCGGGCCGCCTCAACGTATACAACCAGGTGCCGATGGAGAAGTACCTTCGCTCAATCGGCGAGGTGGAGTACGACTGGGCCCAGCCGGGCGCCGCCCGTTACGCGCTCGAGGCGGTGAAGGCCCAGACGGTGGCCGCCCGCACCTATGTGGCGGAGAAGCTCTCCCGTACCACCTTCATCCACGACAACGGCTATGACCTCGCCTATCTCGGGTACCTCACCCGCGGCACAGCCTCTGCCCCGCCCTACGTCTTCGAGGAACGCTTCGCCGGTGTTCCGCTCGCAGCTGAAGAGACCGCCGGAGAGGTCCTCCGCCACAACGGCGCACTCATCGAGAGCTTCTTCTCCGCCCACTCCGGCGGCTACACCACCGCCTGGTACACATCGAAGTATCCTTACCTGCCCGCCACCTTCGACCCCTACAGCCTCGAGGCTCCACCGAGTGCTCCCGGCCCGGGTTTCCCCTGGACCTTCACCATCAGCCAGAGCGCCTTCTCCGGCCGGGTGAACGGGATGCCCGACGTCAACGGCAGCCGTGTGGACGTGGGGGCGGTGCAGCGCGTGGAGGTGGCTTCGCGTGACACGGCTGATCCCGAGAGCCACGTGGCAAACCTGCGTCTCATCGGCGACAAGGGTACAGCGGTGGTCCGGGCCCACAGCATGATAGGGGTGGGCAAACCCTTCTCGTACAACGAGATGCGCTCCACTCTCATTCTGAGCATCACGAACCCCCGGCCCGATCTCCCGCCGGGGGAGTTCACCGACGTGGGCCACGGTCACATGTACTATGAGGAGATCAAGCAGATCGCACTCGAAGGGCTCATGGGCGGCTACGACAGCGGCGAGTTCCGGCCCGAGGCGAGCGTGTCGCGTTGGCAGTTCGCCAAGATAGCCGTAGGGCTGCACAATCTCATCTTTCCCGACGATCCCATCCCGCTGCTCGACGTTGCCGACGCCCCATTCTGGGATGTCTGGGCCAGGCCGGGAGTGCTGGGGGACGAATCCGACTGGGTGGCGGCCGCCAAGAAGGCGGGGTTGGTACGTGGGGTGACCGAGACCAGCTTCGGTCCCTACAACGCTGTGCAGCGCGACCAACTGGCCACGATGCTGGTGCGGGCCATGGGCTTTGAGGACGAGGCCGCGGCCCTGCCTCCGCAGACACCCGGCTTCGCCGACGTCTCGGCCGCCGGCCCCCATGCCTCCGCGGCCACCTATCTGCGTCACCTGGGAGTGCTGCAGGGCATGGAGAGCCCGGTGGGCAGCGGCATCTATGTGCTGAACGCCGCCGAGCCCACCAAGCGCATGCACGTGGCCGTCATCATCTCGCGCCTTCTGGGGTTGCAGGACGGGCTGTAGGGCGGGCAGTGGGGCGCATCGGCCGGTTTGCCCCGCCCAGGCCGCCCGGCTTGGTGCCGGCCGGCCCTGCGAGGGCTCACTCTGGGGATGCGGCGCTATAATCCAGGCATGACCGCAGGGCGAAACACCGTCCGGTGTGTGCGTTGGTGGGGGGTGGTCATCCTTCTCCTTGCCGTACTACCCGCATTCCTCCTTCTCGTGCCATCAGGTGGGGCCGCAGCGGCGCCGGTCAACGCCGCCACACCGCCACCCACGGCTGCACCGCCCTCGACTGGCTCTCCTCCGGTCACCCTTGGTGCAGTTGCCTCGCCACCGGCTTCCCTGTCGGAGCGGGGAGCCATCGTGGTGGGAGGCGAGCCCAAGTTCTTGCTGCGTGACGCGAGCCGGGAGCGGTCCGGTGAGCGCCTCTTTGTGAGCGACTTTGCCGGCGACCGTGTGGTCGTGGTCGATCTCGACAGCGGTCTCGCCGTCGGCAGTCTGCAGGTGCCCGGAGGTCCGGCAGGGCTCGCCCTATCGGAGAAGAGCGGGTGGCTCTTTGTGGCCTCCTACTGGGGCGACTCCATATACCGCTTCGATGTCTCCGACCTGGGACGGCCGCCGCTCGTGCGATTCACGGGCGGTGACTCCTGCCCGTGGGACCTCCAGTCGATCCGGGGCGCGAATGGCCGCGAGTACGTGGCTGCGACGCTCCACCATCGCGACTCCTTGATTCTCCTCGATCCCGCCACTCTCGACACGGTCGTCTCCTTCCCCACCGCCTGGTTCCCCTACATGATGGACGTGGATCAGGAGAGAGGCCTGCTGTTCGCCGTCGCCTACGGCGGTCCTCTGGGGGGTGAGTTGCTGTGCGTGGACGTCACGACGCTCACCGAGATGTGGCGGGTGCCCGCCGGGCGCGGGGCCTTCGATGTGTGCGTGTACCCGGGAAACAAAGCCGGTGGAGCACCGGAGGCGGGGTCTCTCTTCGTGGTCGATTTCAATGGGCAGGCCGTGAAGGTCTTTGGAGCCGGAGGGGAGGAGAGAGGTTCCTTTCGGCTGGAGGGTACGCCGCGTCATGCCGTGTTCGACGAGGAAGGGGAGCGTTTCTTCGTGTCGTTGCAGGCGCGCGGCCGGGTGGCGGAGATCGCTTCGGGGCCCAGAGAGGTCGTGGGCGCCGTGAGTGTGGGGTCCCGCCCCGGGCCGCTCGCGTGGATGGATGTGGCGTTGCCATTCGCGCCTGTGGGCGAGCCCGGTCCGCCGATCTCCCCGCATCTCGTTGTCGGAAACCAGGGTGACGGCACGCTGTCGATACTCGGTCCCGGAGGGGCGGTCGCCGAGTTCACCGACGTGCCGCCCGGCCACCTCTTTGCCCGCGATATCCGGGTGCTCGTGCTGAGGGGGGCCTTGAGTGGGTATCCGCCCGAGTCCGGCGGGGCCGCCGGCAGCCCGCTCTTCCGGCCTGACGGCCCGCTTGCCCGGGCCCAAGCGGCAAAGGTGGTGGTGGGGGCCCTGTCGCTCCACACGGCCGAGATCGAGCCCGCCGCCCTCGACTTCACCGATGTCCCGCCCGAGACGGGCACGTATCCCTTCGACTACGTGCAGGAGGCGGTGCGCGCGGGCATTGTGAGTGGCGTGTCGGCTGCGCCGCCCCGCTTCTCTCCTTACACGCCGGTGACCCGCCTTCAGCTTCTGCGCATGCTGGTGCGGGCGGCGGAAGCGGTGGGTACTCCACTACCTGTGGGCCGGGGGCCCTCGCCCTTCTACGATATCGGGCCCGCCCACCCCGATTTCGGCGTCGTCATGACCGCCTACCGGGCGGGGTTGACGGCGGGCGTCCCCGGGGCGGACGGCCGTCTGCGCCTGCAGGGCTACGATCCGGCCACCCGGGGGCAGACCGCCCGCATGGTGTGCAATCTGCTGGCTGCGCTCGGCCACGCAGTTACCTTCGGCGCGCCGGCAGGGTAAGCTATCGGCATGCCATTCTTCGCTTCTTCCAGCAGGGTGCTCGACAGCGCGGGCTCACACTGCACGGCGTCGGGCAGGGTCTCCTCACGCAGCACCGTGTGCCTCTTTGCCGCGCGTCTCCATCTGCGCCTGCTCGCCCCGGCCATCTGCGTGGTGCTGATTCTGGCGGTGGGTATGGGTGCCGTGGGTCTTGCCGGCACCGCCGGCCTCGCTGCCGCCCCGGCTCTCGCCGCCCCGAGTGAGGCCCCGAGCGAGGCTCCAAGCGATTCTTCGAACGATGCTCATCTCACGGCCTCGGCCGTCCCCGAGCGCCAGGTGGGGGAGGTGGAGGACTTCCACATCCTCGACTTCGACACTCAACAGAACACCACGGTCCGGGCCGTGCTCCGGCACGTCGGCGAGCACTGCCTCGTCTATACGCCGCAGGCCACCCCTCTCCCCTCCATGGTACCGTCTGCTATCGCCTCCGAATTCGACACCAACGTGTACCCGTCGGTGACCGCGAACCTGGGAGGGCCGCCCGACCCGGGCATCGACGGCGACCCCCGCATCACGATCCTGCTCTACAGCTTCGGCAACCAGTCGGTGGCCGGATACTTCTATCCGGGCGACATCGATCCCGAAGGCACGGGAGCGCCCGACTCCAACCGGCGCGAGATGATCTATCTGAATCTCGATCGGGTGCGGTTCGACCCGGTGGTGGCCGGCTCCGTGGCGGCGCACGAGTTCGCCCATCTCGTCCACTACTACCGTGACTTCATGCTCGCTCCACCCCATCAGCGTGCACCGGAAGCCCGCTGGATCGACGAGGGCCTCTCCATGCACGCGGAGCTCGTCTCCGGCTACAGTGCCTACGCCTGGGCGGAACTCTCCGCCTTCGCCTCGCAACCCAACAAGAACCTCACCTCGTGGGCGGGAGGTTACTTGAACGACTACGGGGCGAGCTATCTCTTCGTCACCTACCTGGCGGAGAGGATGGGGCAGGCTTTTGTGCCGGTCTTGGTGCAGGAACCCGCGAACGGCGTAGGTGGGGTGAATGCCGCCCTCAGCACCTGGGGAGCTTTCGAGACCTTCGACACCATCTTCGACGACTGGGTGGTGGCGAACTACCTCGACGGCAGGCTTCCCGGTTTCCGTCCCTGGGGCTATGCGCTGCTCAACATCGCCGCGCAGGCGGCGCCGGTGGCCGGTCCTCTCCCACGGGTGGGGACGGTTGCCGGGCTTCAGAACTTCGCCGCGTCGTACGTGGAGTTGGACCTCCAGCCTCCCGAGGCAGAGATCAGGGTGGTGATCGACGGAGAGGACGGCGCTCCCCTCCGGGCGGCGCTCGTCAGCTGGAATGAATCCGGCGAGGGTGGGGTGGTCGTCACACACGTACCCTTGAATCCGATGACAGCCGGGGGTTGGGCGGAGGCGCCACTCGATTTCGAGCGCCATGCTCTTGCCCTGTGGGCACGGGGGGCCGAGGGGGCGCCCGATACCTTCTGGGTGCGCTACAGCCTGGCGGCCGATCCGCCGCGCGACGTCCAGTTCCTCGACGTCGACAGCGACCATCTCTTCTTCCCCTACATCGACAGGCTGGTGGCCGAGGGGGCCATAGGGGGCCGGGAGGTGCCCGCCGGCTCCGGACTCCTGTATTTCCAATCGGGCGACCCGGTGCTCAGGGCTCAGTTCGCCAAGATGGCGATGGAAGTGGCCGGCCTCCACACCGAGGAGATAGAGAACCTCGACTCGCCCACCTTCAGCGACGTGCACCCGCAGTACGAGGGGGGCGAGCCCCTACCCTACCCCTTCGATTACATCGAGGAGGCTGCGGAGGCCGGCATCGCGGGAGGTTACACAGACGGGCGCTTCGGCCCTTGGGATCCGATGACGCGTATCCAGTTGGTGCGGATGATACTTCGCACGGCAGACGCGGTGGGTGCTCCCCTGCCCGCCTACCTTGGGGCAGAGGAGGTGTTCGCCGACCTCACGTCCGGCAGCCCCCTCTACACGGAGGTCATGACGGCATACGCCAACGGTATCCTGAATGGGTCCCCAGGTCTCGATGGCAGGCTGTACTTCCGGCCCTGGGATACGGCTTCCCGGGGGCATGTATCCAAGATGACCGCCAACCTGCTCGGCCTCATAAGGTAGCCAGCACCTCCGATCCCCCGGCTTCCCGGGCGGCACCTGCCGGGGTGGGGCGATGCCTGCCGGGGGGATGTCCGTTTCACCGAAACGGGGCGCGTGGAGGGCGGCTGCCCCGGGACCGTCTATTATTGGGTGGGCATGGATCGCTATCGTCGCACATCGTCGAAGGCCACCACGCTTCCTTCTTTCAAGGGGGCGGCCGGTGGCCCCACGTCGGACGATGTGGGGGATGGTGCTCCCCTCTCCCGCCGCCCTTATTCGGAGGAGGAGCTGGTGCGCCACGCCCGTGACGGCGACCACTCGGCGGTCGAGGCCCTCTACGGCGCCCACTACGATCAGGTGTACCGCTACGTGTTCTTCCGGGTCGGCTGCCCCCATGCGGCCGAGGATGTCACGAGCGCGGTGTTCATGGCCATGGTGAAGGGGCTGCCGCGCTACAAACACACAGGGAAGCCCTTCCTGGCCTGGCTCTACGCGATAGCACAGAAGCAGGTGGCCTACTTCCATCGCGGCAATTCGCGCAAGAAGACCGAACTCGACCTGGAGGCGGCGGCCGAGATGTTGGCCGACACCGCCGGCCCGGACGCCACCCTCGAGGAGCGCGAGCGCAGCCGGAGGCTGGCCGAAGCACTCCGCGAACTTCCCGCCACCCAGCGGGAGGTGCTCTTGATGCGTTTCGTACTGTCGCTCCCCCTGTCCGAGGCCGCCGCCGTACTCGACCGCTCCGAGGGTGCCGTCAAGCAGTTGCAGATGCGTGCCCTGGCCGGCCTGCGTGACATCTTGGGAGACCATCGTCCGTAGGCCGTAACCTTTCTCCCCCTTCTGCAATAAGGCAGGTGATGATCATGCGTATGCCCCTGCCCCACATACTCCGCCGTACCCGCGCAGCCGCTCCTGCGGGCACCCCGACAGGTGATCCCGGGGAAGCTTCGTCTCGCTCCGGTGGGGCACCCGGTCCCGGGTACGATGCTGAGCTTCTCGCTCTGGCTGAGGAGCTCACGGCTCTGGGTGCGGTCGAGGTTCCCACCGCCGCCCGGCATCGCAGCTTGGCGCGGGTGCGTGAGGAACTTGCCTCGGCTCCCCTTCACCATCGCCGTCGGGTTCCGCACGTTGCTTTCGGCTTGAGGCTGGCGGCGGCCGGAGTGCTGGTAGCCGGAGCCCTCGCGGCCGCGGTGGTGGGGCTCTCGTCACCCAAGGAAGAGCAGGTGGCGGGCACGGATACCACGCTCACCACCCCCACCGGACCGCCGGCATCCGTCACGCTGCCCGAGGGGCCCCCGAGCACTGTACCCCCTCCCGGTACCACGACGCCGGACTTCGCCACACCTGATACCACCACCTCCGGCACCTCTGCGCCCGATGCCCCGATAAACTCGTCCACGCTGCCGCCCTCAAGCGGTGGCGGCGGCCAGGGTACCACCATGCGTACGGTGCCGAGCGTACCCACCACCAAGCCTGCCACCACCGTCTCCACTCAAGCCCCCACCTCCACCACGGCCAGGCAGGCCTTGACGCGCGAGCAGCGGGAGAGTTCGGCCTTTTCGGCTGCCTCCTTCCTGGCTGAGGCCGTGATTGCCCGCGATCAGGGCGCGGCCGCCTCGGTGGTGTCCTCCTCAGGCGGCTCGGGTCTGGCGCTCATGTTCGCTTCGCTGAACAATCCTCTCTCCTATAGCATTCTGTCTGTGGATGCGTCTCAAGAGACCTCCGCCCGGGTGTTGCTTGAGATAACCGACCGGCGCATCGACTCTCAAGGTGAGCCCGTCCAGGTGGGCGAGCGCTTCATTCTGCTTGTGCGCCTGGATGCAGGCGGTGTGTATGTCAGCTCCATCTATGCCGCCGGTCGGCAATAGGGTGAAGTTACTTTCGCTATGGCAACCAATCTTGACAATCACACAGGATTCTCTAGCATGTTCCGCTTGGGGGCACTTGCCACCCCCCGGCGTGACAGAGATTTCCGGCTCTGCGCGGGTAGGCGCAGCGCCGAGACCACAAGGGGAGGAGGTGACAGTTCTTTGATTCCTACACTACCCGCAGTATGCAGTAGGAACGGCAAGAACATCATCAGTATGAAACAGCATAAGAGGAGCACACACATGCAGAAGCGTACGCTCAAAGTAGCGTTGCTTGCGGCTCTCGCCCTCATCATGGTGCTCGCCTTTGCCGGTACGGCCCTCGCCTGGTCCGATCTGAACGCAGGCGTATGGGGCAAGTACGGCATCACCGAAGATCAGATAGGCGAGATCTCCGAGGGCTATCCCGATGGCACCTGGCGTCCCTTCCAGGATATGCCTCGCAAGCAGTTCACCAAGATGGCCGTGGAGGCCTACAACGTTCCGCTGAAGAACCCGGACACTCCCACCTTCAGCGACGTACCCAAGTCCGACTACTACTACCAGTACATTGAAGGCGCCTACGCCGCCGGTCTGGTGAATGGCGTGGGTGGCGGCCTGTTCGCCCCCAACCAGATCATCACCCGGGAGCAGGCCGTAGCCATCATCGTGCGCTACGTGGCCCCCTTGAACGGCTACGACATCGCCACCTACTACACCGACGACGAAGTCGCCGCCCTCCTGGGTGAGTTCGGTGACGCCGATGCGGTGGGCCCGAGCCTGCGCCGGGAGATGGCCTTTGCCATCGACTTCGGTATCACCGTGGGTAACGCCTACGGCAACCTGGCTCCCAAGATGAACCTCACCCGTATCCAGGGTGCGGCCATGCTGATTCGTTCCTGGTTCATCATCCCACCCGAGCCCCCGGCGCAGGTCCCGGCCGAGATCGTGCTCGTGGGTGCCGATGAAGCCGAGAACCTGATCGGCATCACTCACCAGTACACCTTCCAGGTGAACGACGATGAGGGTATGCCCATCGAGAACGTCTTGGTGGACATCGATACCCTGACCGCCCAGTGGCACGTGGGTAACATCGCCCCGAGCGGCGGCCTGACCGACGAGTACGGCCAGATCACCATAAACCTCATGTCGGCTGAGCCCGGCTGGCAGCGTGTCTACGCCTCGGCCATGGGCGAAGCCGGCCAGGTCGTGGTCTCTGACTACGCCACCAAGTACTGGGTGGTCCTCGACGAGGTCTACATCGTGGGTGAGCGCGAAGCCGAGAACAACGCCGGCGACGTGCACACCTGGTGGGCGCAGACCTACGTCTTCGGCCCCGGTCCCCTCTCCACCTCCGTCTCTGACTGGTACAACTTCCTTGACGGCGTGGAAGGCTACGACTACGACACCGACTACGTGTGCTGGGATGAGGTCGCAGCCCTCATGCTCGAAGGCTGGACTCCCCGCACCATGGCCGGTATCCCCATGTACTGGGAGATCTACGACGGCGACGAGTTGTTCGATTCCGTGGGTGACATCGTCGACGCCGGCTGGAACGCCAGCATCGCCGCAGACGGCCAGTCCGCCTGGACCTTCACCGACGAAGACGGCATGACCTGGATCGACATCCTCTCCTACGAGACGGGCTACACCGACGTCTCCGTGATTGCCGACTACGCCGGCAACCCCTACCCGGGCATGCTCTTCGATCACTCCACCTTCAACTACGCGGGCTGGTGGGATCACAACTACGAGTGGCAGGATCAGCCCTCCGGCTGCGCCTGGGCGTACAAGCTCTGGATCCCCCACGTCATCGGTGGTGACGAGGAAGGCCCCATCACCCCCTCGTACGCCGTGAACAACACCGGTGAGGTGGAAGTCTTCACCCTCACCCTGCAAGACGTCTACGGCAACCCCATCCCCGACTACACGGTCGAGTGGTGGATTCAGGGTGTGGGCTTCTTCAAGACCGACGGCACCACCTGGGTGGGCCCCGGTGAGTACAACAAAGACGTCGACGTCACCGACGAGAACGGCCAGGCCGAGGTCTACGTGAAGTCGCTCGAACCCGGCCAGACCATCGTCCACTGCAAGGTGATGGACAAGCCCGGTCTGCCCTGGAAAGAGTGGAACGTCGTCAAGCAGTGGTACTCCATCGATGACGTCTCCTTCGAAGAAGGCTATGCCTCGAACCTGGTCAACACCGGCCATGAGTTCTTGGTGCGCGTCTCCGGTGCCAAGTACGTCTACACCATCTACGACGTGAACGAGAACGGCCTGCGCGACGACAAGGTGCTCATCGGCTACCGTGAGGACCTGGAAGACACCTGGGGCTGGTTCGTCGACTGGGAAGGCAACTTCACCGACCAAGGCTATGGTTACCTCAATCCCGGCCAGGTGTTCTTCGTCGGCGATCCCGGCAACCGTGAGGAAGGCAACTTCTACACCCGTTTCGCCGATATCACACTCGAAGACGCCGAGTTCTGGTATGACGGTGATGGTGACGGCATCAACGAGGTGTGGCGCGGCCTGGAAGGCAAGGGCGTCAACTTCTTCACGAACATCGTGAAACACGACCGGGGTGGCCTCTACTTGGTCGACGAAGCCCAGGCTCCGGGTCTGCATCCCGACCTGTACGAGTGCTACGTGAATAGCGAATTCTCGAACCTGTCAGCCAGCGCGGATGCCAAGGGCAACTTCTACGTGAACGTGGGCTCCATCACCGGTGCGGGCGAACCCTGGGAACCCGTCTGGTACGGCGGCGCCACGTATGACTACGACGCCAAAACCGACGAGATGGGCTACGCCTGGGTCGACATCAACTCCGTCAACAAGGGCTGGCAGTTCGTGGTGGCGGTGGCCGACTACCCCGCCAATCCGCAGGATGGCGACGCGGCCAAGCCCAGCAAGTTCGCTGAGCTGCGTTGGGACCTGGCACTCAAGGAGTGGTACCCGGACGCCTACGACAGCTACAAGGTCTACGGCTACGACGGTGAGACCGCGGTCGAAGGCAACCGCTGGGAGAACCCGGTGGATGGCGACTGGACACGTGACGGCGAATCATCGTACTGGCCGTCCGGTGACGTGGGTAACCCCAACACCCATGGCCTCGCCGTCCAGGTCTTCGACCAGTACGGCAACGCCCTCGAGGACTACAAGGTGACCTGGGAGATCGTGGGCCAGGGCACTGTGACTCAGGGCCAGATCCCCACTTATCACCCCTACGCGCACTTCGCCGCTGCCGCCTGGGACTACTGGGACGAGAAGAATCCGTTGGTGAATGGCGACTGGGGTTACGCCGGTGTGGGTGACCTCAACAAGAACCTCAACGAGAACCCCTGGTGGGGCGAGTGGAACGACGGCGTCCATCCCCTCCAGACCCCCGACGCCCTGGACGACAATTGGGCGTGGGGCTGGACCAAGAATGGCGTCATCAACTACGAATTCAGTGACCTCAGCGCCGCGTGGGCCGTGCTGGTCCTCGACGAGGAGTATGACGAGCTCGCTCAGCGCCCCGAGGAGCACTTCACCACCATCGTGAACGTGAAGATCTACTCGCCGAGCGGTGCACTCATCGACCACTTCGAAGTCACCAAGGTGTGGACGCTGGAGACGCCTGAACTCGACGCCATCGTCATCGAGCAGAGCTTGGTGGAAGAAGGCGCTTGGACGCAGGATCCCCTCACCGTCTACGGCGAGGCGGTCGACGTGCGCGGCGTGGCGCTCGATCAGTGGGGTCGCCCGCTGTTCGGCGGCCCAGTCCTGCCCACCGGCTACAAGATCCAAGCGGTGGCGACCGTCGGGGGTTACAACTTCCGTGAGGTCTGGGATCTTGCGGGCTACCTTGTGGACGGCGACGGCTGGGTGTATGACACCTTCTCGGGCATGCCCCCGGTCACCGTGTACTTCACGGCGTGGTTCGATGCGAACGCCAACGACATCATCGATGCCGGTGAGATCGTGAGCAACACTCTCGAGACCACCTTCGTCTACAGCGGAGTCTAGCAGCCAGTCGTTTCTCCGTCCTGACGTTCGATGAAGTGAAGGAGGCCCGCTCCGGCGGGCCTCCTTCTTTTACACTGAGCGCGAGAACTGCGTAACCTTGTGGTCTGTTCGGCAATAATCAGACACAGGGATGGGCAACCCCAAGTGTTTCCCACGCCCGCGTGAGTTCCTTTGCGTTGGGGTCGTCTTTCCCGTGATGCGTGGTTGTTCCGCCCGGGGGCACTTGCCACCCCCCGGCGTGACAGAGATTTCCGGCTCTGCGCTTCGCAAGAGAAATCGAAGCCGGAGATCATGTTTGGTGATTCAGTCATCTGGCGAGTGATCTCGGGAAACGGCAGCGAGGGAGGGAGCTGAAGCTCCCCCCTCGCTGCATCTGCTAGACTGCAAGACTGAAGCGTGGAGCGTTCACGCAGCCGTTCACGCAGGAGGGGATCGCATGAGAACCAGCCTCGTTCGTTGTGGGATCATCGTTGCCACGGCTATCACACTTGTGCTGCTTGCGGCCGCTCCCGCGCTGGCCGAGGACCGCTGGACCGACATCTCCGACGCGCAGTGGGTGACCGACTATGGAGTGACGGCGGAGCAGGCCGCCACCGTGGCCGACGGCTACCCTGATGGGACCTTCAGACCCTACCAAGCGGTGAATCGGGGGCAGTTCGCCAAAATGGGTGTGAGCGGACTGGGTCTCGATCCTGCCACTCCGCTCGACCCGACATTCTCCGATGTGTCCACCAACCACGTCTTCTACTCCTTCGTCGAGGGAGCGTACGCAGCAGACATCGTCGGAGGCTTTGCCGATGGCACCTTCCGCCCGGGCATGCAGATCACCAGGCAGCAGGCCAACTCCATGATGGGCCGCTATCTTGCCGAGGTGGAGATCGCTTATCGGGGTCATATCAAGGATCGCGTGTCGGGGTTGGTTTACCAGACGATCGAAGAATGGTATGAGGCCCGCCAAGACATTTTGCCAGGCTTCACTGACTGGGCGCAGATAGCGGAAGTGCATCGGCCGACCACTGCGTATCTCGTGTACTACGGGGTGGTTCGCGGGTCGGGGTTCAAGCTGACCCCTCTCGGCTCTCTCACGCGGGCGCAGGCGGTGGCCATGGTGCTCCGCACGCTCGACGCGAAAGAGTTGGTGGCTCCCGTTACACCTCCTCCGGCACCAACGGGGCTCTCCACGAATCCCGGGAGTCCGTCCAGTGAGGCTCGTCCCTTCGTGACCGGCCAGACCATCCCCAACGGCCACGTGGCCATCTACGATTCGTTCGGCGGCGCCCCTGCGCTTATCGCTGAAGGGGTTGCCGGACCCACGGGTGAGTTCTCCATTCGGGTGCCGGCGGTCGGAGGACTCGCGGAGGGCATGCATTCGTTCACCGCGCGGGTGAAGAACCAGCACGACGTCGTATCGTCTCCATCGACACCCGTGTCCTATCGCTACGACGCCACCCCTCCGGAGGCGGCGATCACTCAGCCCGCCGACAACGCCGCCGTGAGGGCCCGCAAGCCCGCCTTCACGGTGACGGCCACCGATGCTGGGTCCGGGGTGGATCGCGTCCGCTTCGAGTATGCGCCCTCGCCTGCCCCGGGAGAGGATCCTGTGTACACGCAGATCTCGGTGGACTACCTCTCGCCCTACGTGGCGAACTGGGGCCTGATAGAGCTGCCGGATGGGGAGTACCTCTTCCGTGCCGAGGCGTTCGATGTCGCGGGCAATGGCATCGCGGCCGGGCCGGTGACGGTGGTGGTGGATCTGCAGGCGCCTCAGGTCGAGCTGTTGGCACCTGAGCCTGGGCCCGGTGCTCCGGGAGGCATCTACTTCACGGAGAATCCTCATCCACTGTGTGCCGCCGATGCCGACGACCCACCGGCCGTGGGCGCCGGTGTGTCGAGCGGCGTGGCTGAAGTTGCCTTCTACTATGAGCCCCACAGCTCCCTGCCCGAGAACCCCGGCACCTGGACACCCGCCATGTTCACCTTGCTCTCGAGCGACGACTCACCGGGTTACGCGGCCGACTGGACCGGCAGCGAACTTGCCGATGGCCACTACGTCTTCGCGGTGCAGTCCACCGACAGAGCCGGCAACACGAGCGCACTCGTCCACCAAGAGGTGGTGATCGACACCGCTGCGCCGGTAGTGGAGGTTGTTGCCCCGGCGGAAGACGAGCGGGTGAAGGGTGGTACTCCATACGGCGTCGAGTGGACCGCCACCGACACTTACTTCGGGGAGAACCCCATCAAGGTGGAGTTCTCGAATGATGGCGGCGAGAACTGGGTGGTTCTGGCGGCCGCCATGGCGAACACGGGTGTCCTTGCATGGAACGTGCCTGGTGGCGAAGGGGATGCCGACCAGGAACAATGCCTTATCCGCATTACCGCCACCGATGCCATGGGACGTCCCACCTCCGCCGCGAGCGGAACGTTCGTGGTGGATAACACGCCCCCTGAGGCACCCACGAATGTAGTGGGCTCTGACGATGATTCGGGCGAGGATGCCCAAGCAGGTGTCGACGGCCACGACTTCAGCGCCACCTGGACGCCGTCGGTGTCCGACGACGTGGTGCAGCAGCTGGTCTTCATCCTGCCGGCGGTTGTGGAACTGGTGCTCGAGGGCGGCGAGGCACACTTTCCGGTGGCGGTATTCTCGGACAATGGGCAGACGATGTGGACCGGTGACGCGGGGCTCACCGCCGATAGCGCAGAAGATGCGCTGGTGGCCGGCGACTACAAGATATGGATCGTCGCCTTGGACGGGGTCGGACGGATGACGGCGGCGGGGAGCGACGCATTCACCGTCACCGACGACTGAAAGAACGATAGATCCTTGAGTGAGTGTGGGGGCGATCCGCCCGCGGGCGGATCGCCCCCACGCGTCGTCTGCGGCCATGCCTGCAGCCGCAACTCTTACCACCCGGTTTCGTTCAAGGATATGCCCGGGAATGCCGATAAGGCGTAGTGAGGAGATGGGGTGCGGTGAGAGCACCCGTGGGTCACACCGCCCGTAGGCGGCGAACCCGGGAGAGCGGAAGAGATGGCTGTAGCGTAGTTCTGTAGACGATGCGGACGGGCGTCGTGCGCGTCCTGTCCCGACAAAGGCAAACCCATCGCGAGGTGGGGGCGCAAAGCTCCGGGCCTGGGGTATCCAGGCGGCCGAGCTGCCGAAGGAAAGGAGTGTATGATGCCTTCGCTCGCCGGACCGCTCCGCTGTTGCGTACCACGTGCAGGCCGAGACCCCCTGCGCCCGGACGCGGTCTCGTCGCGCGCGAGGCGTGGTGTGGCCCGGGCCTTGGTCGGTGTCCTTGCTGCGTTCTTGGTCGCTCTTCTTGTGCTGGGAGCGGTCGCTCCTTCTTCTGCCTCCGCCTATTCATATGGCGCCCAAGAGTTGGAGTTCCTCCAGATCATCAACGACTATCGGGCGCAGAACGGTCTGAACAGACTGCTTCTCTCCAACATGATCTCCGACGCCTGCACGAAGCACAATCTCGACATGGGGAAATACGAGTTCTTCAGCCATACCACCGAGGCGTCGGATTACTTCTCGGTGGGGGCAAGCCCCTGGGATCGAATGGCTGCCTCCGGCTACAACTTCAACACCTGGAAGGGTGAGAACATAGCCGCCGGCTATTCGACGGCGGCATCGGTCTTCCAGGGATGGAAGAACTCACCCGGTCACAATGCCAACATGCTGAACGCCAACTATAAGGTCGTTGGCATCTCGATGCGTTATGTGGCCGGTTCTCCCTACGGCTACTACTGGACCACCGATTTCGGCGGCCATGTGGATTCGACGGCCTGGGATCCCGGCGGCAGCAATCCGCCCCCAGACACTCAGCCTCCCACCGTTTCCCTACTTGCCCCTGTCAACGGTTCCACCGTGTCGGGTGATGTGCTCATCGATGTGACCGCAACGGACAATGTCGGCGTCACCAGAGTGGAGATAAGGATCAACGGCGTCCTTGCCGCGACAGATACCACAGCCCCTTACCAGCTTGTGTGGTCCACGGGGAGTGCGGCAAACGGACAGTACACGATTGAAGCCCGAGCCTACGATGCCGCGAACAACATCGCCAACGCGCAGGTGACGGTAACCCTGTACAACGCGCCGCCCACCACGACCACGGCGGCTCCGACGGCGACCACGACGGCGGCACCCACTACCACGACCACCGCCGCACCCACCACGACCACCACAAGGCCGCCTACGCCCACCACGACCACGACGGCTACACCTACCACCACCACGACCACTCCGCCTCCCGAAGACGTGTTCATTGATCTGGCGCACTCGCATCCCTACTACGCTGCGGTCGTGGGCATGAAGCAGGCCAATATCATCTGTGGATACGAGAGCAGCGAAGGGCCCGAGTTCCGGCCGACAAACCCGGTGCTACGCGCACAGTTCGCCAAGATGGTGGTGGGCGCGTTCGAACTCAGCGTGAGTGAGGCAATGAAGGCGGACTTCCTCGATCTGGGCTGGGACGATCCCCACGACCTCTATCCACACCAGTACATCGCGGCGGCCGCGGGCGCGGGTATCACTGAAGGCACAGGCCGGGGTGACTTCTCTCCCTGGAACGCGATCAGGCGTGCCCAGGTTGTCACCATGATAGTGCGGGCGACGCAGGCACTTCGCCCGGGGACGCTTCTTGCGCCTCCCGCGTGGTATGAAGGGAGCTTCGGCGACTTCTCGTCGGTTCATGGGGAGAACATGCGGGTGGCGGAGTACAATGGGCTCCTGGAGGGTCTCTTGGGTTTCTGCCCCGAGTGGGATCCGTGGGAATACGCAACCCGCGGGGATGTGGCCCAGATGCTGTGGAACGTGCTTTGCCGCTGAGCTTCTATCGCAACTTCAGTTGGTCGGGCTTCTAGCTCGGCCACGTATGATCGGCCATGCGTGACCGTGTGTGCGGGGCCCCGCTTCAGCGGGGCCCCGCACATTCCGAGGCCGCGTGGCGGCCGACGATCCCCGTCGGCGGGGTCTATGGCCACGTCGCTCAGTAGACTCTCTGGAACAAGGCCGCATCGGCCACCACATAACCGTTGGCACCGGTGGCGTGTATGGACATACTGCCGGAGCCGGTGCTGTAGCCCGAGTTCAGGTAGTAGCGGCCCATGTAGACCCAGGTGCCCCCGTTCTCCCGCTGGTTCACGTACTTCACCTTCTGGCCTCTCGGCGTGTTGATGGTCACCTTGGCGTTGGTGGCTCGGTTCCAGCCGCTGGTCCAGCGCAGGTAGAGATCGTAGTAGCCGGAGGAGGGCAAGCGCGGGGTCCAGCGGGCGTAACTGCGCGCGGTCGTTGCGGCCCGTACCTGATAGTTCGCACCGTAGTAGCCTGCGTTGCTGGCGGAGCGGGTCCAGTTGCCTCCCAGGTCGGTCCCTCCGGTGGTCTTCGCTGTGGGGTTGTCGAGGAGGATATCGGAGCCGGATATGGAGCTACGTCTGATGGGACGGTACTCGCTGCCCAGGTACTTTGTGGTGCGCCTCACCCTGGCTCCGGTGTAGGGGGCTTCGTAAACGATGGGATAGCTCCAGCCGTCCCCCTGTGCATAGAGCACCACATGGCCGGAGGTGCCGTTGTTCTTGACCAGGGCATCGCCGGCAGAGAGGTAGGATCGGCTACCCAGTGTGTACCAGGGGCCGAGGCCGTTGTAGAGGTCGTAGGTGGTGTAGCGGGGTCTGATCGTGCAGTTGGCCGGGTCCTCTTCCTGATAAAGCATGGTGCGTGGCACCTGCCAACTCTTCAGCACCAACCCCGAGCAGTCCGGACCTGCGCTGTTGGAGTTGGGGACCCAGCTTTCGCCGCCCCACGTGTAGGCGGTGCCCAGGGCCGACTCGGCTCGGGCGATGATCTCATGGCGTGACATGGAAGGTATGGAGGCCTGGGCGGGTGTGGTGGCGGGGAAGGCCATCCATCCAGCGAGGGCTCCCAGGATGACGGCAATGTTGAGCGGAGTCGACCATGTGCGCGGCAGTCTCATCGGGCCGCCTCCTCTCCCGACGTTTCCACACTCTCTTGATTGATGTCGTGCACGATGATGCGGTAGCCGTCGGGTCCGGCGAGCGGTTGATAGATGAGCCCGCTCGGGGCGATCACGAGGGGCTCGCCCACGTCGGCGAAAGCGTGGTCGGCGACAAGCAGGGAAGATCCGGCACCGGGGAATGCGGTTTCCGAGTCGTCGGGGACTTGGAATCTGATCAGCAGAAGAGCCGGAGGACGACCTCCCTGCCCGACCGCCGTCTTGGAGTTGTGCTCCTCAAGGAGTCGGCAGCCGAGGATGAGGCCCCCGTGCGAGTCTCCGGCGAGTGCAACCAGATGCTCTATACGCGTCTGGGTTTGGATTTGCACGTCGGCCGCCGCCGATCCGTCGTCGCGAAGGAGCGAGACCACAGGGCGCTCTCCCTTGCCGTACGCGGCCCTCGCATGTGTGGCGGCCCTTCGAACGCCCGGGGGGCCGTCAGGGTGAGGACTACCGGTCGTATCGCGGGCTGCGGGAGCGCCCGCGGCAGCCCCCCTGGCGTTGCGGGCGGGGTCCGGCAGAGGCCGGCCCTGCGCGTGGCCCTCTTGAAGCCCGGCCGCCCGGCCAGGACTGCGAGCGGGTGTAAGCTCAAACATGTTGTTGTGGCCGGTCTCGATCTGGATGGTGCCGCTGTCTACGAAGATGGCGGAGATTGGCAGTTCTGTGTCGGGCACTCTGTGTTCGGCGAGTACCCTGCCCATCCAGTCGAGTTCCACCAACGTGCGGTCGGTGTCGGCGTCGAGCACGTAGAGCCGGTCGTTCGTCACGGCCAGGAAGCGCGGCTCTTGGAGCGGCAACGCCAAGTGGGCTTCGGGAATGCCGTCGGCTGAAAGGCACACGACCCGCCGGTTGATGGTGTCGAGGACTGCCACACGCCCGTCCAGAGCCACTGCCAGTGCCTGCGGGCCGCTGGTCAAGCCTTCGTGTGCTTCTCGCAGGCCCACGCTGCCCGACCCTTCTCCCCAGGGCAGCCTCGCGAGCTCCCGGCCCGCAGAAAAGGCCGCCTGCTCGTCGGCTGCGTCGAGTGTGGCCTGCAGGGTTGCCTCTGCCCCCGGTCCGGTCTCCGACTCCGACCCCTGCACGGCTCGGGCCTGCTCCGCGGCAAGATAGCCGGGAACTGTTGCTCCTCCGAGCGCGGCAGCCACCACTGCGGCCGCGGCCAGCCTCCTCGTGCACCTGCGCCGTCTTGCGATCCGGTCTTCGCGGCTCACGTGCCGTATCCCCCCGTCTGGGTGTTTCACGAATCCTCCCTTCGGTTGTGTTGAGAGCGAGCCTAGAGGGGTCCACCACATCGGGGCCATAAGACTTCGGGCTTATCTTGGCCGGCGGGCTGCGGTCCACTTTGGCGGGGGTGCGGTAGACTAACCGGGGTTGTAGCAAGGATCGGGCCGCAAGGGGCGCGGCGCCGGCCGCGCGAGAGGGAGTGTGGCTCTTGATTGTGCTGTTCTTTGCCGATGTGATCGGTAGACCGGCGCGGGAGATGCTGGGTGCCCGTCTGCCGCAGTTGAAGGAACGCTATGGTGCGGACTTCGTCATCGTGAACGGAGAGAACGCCGCCAACGGCGTGGGTATCACGCCCAAAGTGGCCGACCGCCTACTCGGTGCCGGTGTGGATGTCATCACCACGGGCAACCACATCTGGAAGTACAAGGAGATATACGAATACATCGAGGTGACCCCCCGCCTGCTCCGCCCCTTCAACCTTCACCCGGGTAGTCCGGGCCGGGGGCTCACGGTGGTGAACTCCGGCGAACGCCGGCTGGGAGTCATCAATCTCTTGGGCTCTCTCTACTTGGATCCGGCGCGCTCACCTTTCGATGCCATCGATGAAGCGTTGGAGCAGCTCTGCGGAGTGCGGAACATCGTGGTCGACCTCCACGCCGAAGCCACGAGCGAGAAGGTAGCGCTCGGGCACTACCTGGACGGCCGGGTCAGCGCCGTTCTCGGCACGCACACTCACGTGCGGACGGGCGACGCCGGCATTCTTCCCGGAGGCACAGCCTACATGACAGACGTGGGCATGTGCGGGTCGCGCGATTCGGTCATCGGGGTCAAGAAGGAGAAGATACTGCAGCGGTTCCTCACCCAGATGCCGGTCACCTTCGACGTGGCCGAGCACGAGGTGTGGCTGGAGGGGGTGGCCCTCGAGCTGGACGATCGGGGGAGAGCGTTGCGTATCACGCCGTTCGAGGAGGGGCCGACCGAGTAGGGCGAAAGGCCGGGGTGAGCGGGACGGTGGACTCGGCGGCGGGGGGGGGGGGGGGGGGGGGGCCCGGCCCCCCCCCCCCCCCCCCCCGCCGCTCCTCTGCGAGGTGCAGCGCGTTGGCTACAGAGTGCCGTGCAGGTCGTGCAGCACCAGGCCGGTGGGCAACTTGGGGTAGAAGTAGGTGGACTTCTGGGGCATGCGTTCGCCGGTCAGCGCGATCTCCTTGACCTCGCTCAGCTTGGTGGCGTTCATGAAGAAGCCCGCTTGGTACTCGCCGGCGGCCAAGGCACGAAACGCCTCGTCGGTCTCCTTGAAGAACGACACGTGCGTTCCTGCGGTGATGTCTTCGGGAGTGATGGACAGCAGCGGCTCGAGTACACCTTTCTGCAGCACAGTCACGTCGAGCCTACGATAGGCGGGGCTCGAGCCCGCATCGCCTTCCCCGGCCGACAGCGACAGCGGGTCGGCTTTGAGAACGAGACCGTAGCTCGCTCTGGTCTCGGCGATAAACAGGCCGAGAGCGGTCGGACCATCCGCGTGGGTGTCGAGGAAGCTGCTGATGGCCGCGGGAGCGTCACCGGCGTTGTCGCTGAGGTGCTCCACGTGGAAGGCGTGGCCCAGCGATTGGGGAAGAGCCAGGATCTGCTCGAGCGGCACCGACCGCACGAGCCGGTGGGTACCGAAGATGGCGAGGCCTGGATCCTCCATGTTCACGAGGTAGACGAGGGCGTACTCCCATGCTCCGTTCTTGTAGCCGGGGTTCTCGGCCCCTACGGTGTCACGATAGCGAAGAGCGGTCTCGTAGCGGTGATGGCCGTCGGCGATGAGAAGCCGTACATCGGCCAGCGCCCGGTTCATGGCGCCCAGCACTTCAGGCCGGGAAGTGGGCCACACTCGTATGACCACGCCTTTCTCGCTTGCGATAGTGGCGAAGGGAGCCGCGTCGGCGTTGCGTTCCCAGGCCGCCATGACGGCGTCGCCGGGAAGCGAGTAGAGCATGAACACGGGGCTGAGGCTCATCTCGGTCGCACGCATGAGACGGAAGCGATCCTCCTTGGGCCCCGAAAGGGTGGTTTCGTGCGGATAGACGCCGCCCTCGTCGAAACTCTCCAGCTTGAGGCACGCGAGAAAACCACGCCGAGTGCGCGTGCGTCCGTCGGGTCCGGCGAAGGTCTCTTCGATTACGGTGATGCCGGGCTCCGTGTCGCGCACGAGCACGCCGGACCGCCTCCACTCGTCGAGCGAAGCGGCGGCTCTGGTGTAGCGATTGGATGATGCATTGTCATCCGGGTACTCGAGGCCCAGATCGACCCGTACGATGTTCACGGGACTGCGCTCGTAGAGGTCGCGCTGCAGTTCGGGACCGATGACGTCGTACGGTGGAGCAATGAGCCTCTCAAGGGGGCCGCCCTTGTCGAGGTCGTATCTCCAGGCTCGGAACGGAACGATGGTTGGCACGAGTGCCTCACCCCCCTTGTTTGCCGGTACCGCCAGCTTCGCGGATACGCCAGTACGGCAAATGAGCTTTCATCATAGCAGATGCCCAACCACCCACGGTCGGGTAGTACGGCGTAGTTCCCGGGCCGTGGGGGTAGTATCCTTTCGTCTGGTTATTCGTGTGCTGCATAGGGAGACTCGGGAGCCACGACTCACAGGGAGGCTTTCATGGACATCTGGAACAAGATTGAAGCCGGCATCAAAAGAGTCGCCGAGGAAGCCGACAAAGTCGTCGACCAAGGCCGGATGAAGGTGGACGAACTACAGCTCGAGCGGCAGCTGGATTCAGTGGCGAAGAGGCTGGGCTACCTGGAGTACGATGCCTTACGGGGGCGCATCAGCGATGCGTCTGCCCGCCAGGCCGCCCTCGACGAGATGACGGCCTTGGAGGACCAGTTGATTCAGCTGAAGGCGCAGAAGGAGGCCGCCAAAGCCCAGGCCGAGGCCGAAGCCCGCACCGCCGCCGAACCCCAGGATGCCGGAGAGCCCGCGGCGGAGGGGCAGTACGCACCGACCGGTGCTCCTTCGACAGGTGGGGAGGGCCAGGATCAAACGGCCGAGGCACCGCCGGAAGCGCCGCCCGTATCCGAGCCCGGAGCCACGGCGCCTGAGCCCGAGAAGCCTGAGGGCTAGGACCGCATGGTGGGCGAAGACATCGACAGACTGCCGGCGGCTGCGTGTGCGGATATCCTGGCGGGTGGACCGGAGTGGGCCGAGCGGTTGCGCCGCCCGGCGCGTTTCACCTTGGACACCCCTTTCACCTTTCCCGGCAAGGGCGTCATGAGGCTGATGGTCGAATCGGATGGGTGTCGTGTGCGCGTCTCGGAGCAGGGGGATCTCTTGCGCTACCTGGAGTCCCAAGGGCTCGATCCGGCACTCGATCCGGTGGTGAGCAAGACGGTGTTTCACGCCATGAAGGGGGTGGAGGGAGCCGGTCTTGGCGGTGGCGAGGTCTTCATGGTGACTACTCCGGAAGGTTTGTCGTCCGGTCTGGCCGGCTACATTCAGACCATCATCGAGGTGATAGGACTTCGCCACTCCAAGTACAAGGACGCGCTGGTGAAGCTGTCCCTGGAGGCCACCGCGGACCACCGCCCGTCGTGGGAGGGCTGAGGCCGTCGTGGGAGGGCTGAGGCGGCCTCCCCTCGTCTGCGCCCCTGTGATTCCGAGCAGGACTCGTCGCGCGCCCCTCGTCGCGCCCACTTGGTCGCGCACCCCATCCTAGCCGATGGCGCTGAGCTCCCTCGCTGCGAGGGCCACTGGATCCCACGCGGACGAGAAGGGCGGTGAGTAGGCGAGGTCGAGCGCGGTGACCTGATCGACCGTCATCCGCCCGTGGAGCGCGGTGGCCACGATGTCGATCCGCTTGCCGGCTCCCTGCCCGCCCACAATCTGCCCTCCGAGGAGCCGCCCGCTGCCCTTCTCCGCCAAGAGCTTCACCGTCATCGGCTCCGCCCCCGGATAGTAGCGGGAGCGGGTGGGTGAGGTGGCCTTGGCCGTGACGAAGGGTATGCCGAGTTCCTCGATCTCTCGTTCCTGAAGTCCGGTGCGGGCCACCTCTACCGGGCCCACCTTGGTGATGGCGGTGCCCAGTGTGCCGGGGAAGGTTGCCTCACCACCGCCGAGGTTGGTGCCGGCAACGCGGCCCTGTTTGCCCGCTACGGTAGCCAGCGAAACCCAGAACGGCCGTCCCGTCACTAACTGGACGGTCTCGGCGCAGTCACCTGCCGCCCAGATGCCCTCCACCGGCGTACGCATGTGGTCGTCCACCTTGATTGCATCGAACACCCCGAGAGGCAGGCCTGCTTCCCGGGCCAGGTCGGAGTTCGGGCGCACACCGGCTCCCATGACAACGAGGTCGGCGGGGACGTGCCTGTGCTCGGTGACCACCTCTCTCACGTGGCCACCCGTGCTCTCGAATCCGGTGACGGCTTCCCCGAGCAACAGCGTGACCTCCATCTTCTCGAGCGCTCGAGCGACCAGCGCTCCCATATCGGGGTCGAGTGTCCGCATGGGTTCTGACCTCCGTCCGACCAGGGTGACATCGAGATCCAAACGGCGGAGTGCGTCCGCGAACTCCAGACCGATGTGGCCTCCCCCCACTATCACCGCCCGCCGTGGGCGGTGCTCCTCCAACTCCCGGCGCAGGACCTCGGCCGCTTCGAGCGAGTACGGACTGTGAATACCTCCGCTCTCCATGCCGGGAAGGTTGGGGGGCGCCACTCTTGCGCCGGTGGCGACGAGCAGGTGGTCGTACGGTTCTTCCCCCTCCTCGCCCGAGGAGAGGTCTCTCACCACGATGGTCCGCGCATCCGGCCGGATGTGGACGACTTCGTGCTGGACGCGTACCTCGATGTCCTGTTTCTCTCGGAACCGTTCCGGAGAGCGGACGAGTAGTCTGTCCAGAGTGTCGACGACACGGTCGACATAGTAGGGGATTCCTCAAGCGGAGTAGGAGACGTGCCGGCCGCGCTCGAAGACTGTGATGCGGAGGTCCTTCCGTCTACGCCGGGCCTGTGAGGCGGCGGTGAGGGCCGCAGCGTTGCCTCCGATGAGGAGGAGTCGTTGTTCGTTCATGGGCGGCGCGCCTTTCGGTCTTGGTTCTACGATTCGCTCCCGGCTTGGATGGTCGCCTCCAAGAGTATGGCCGGGGGCTCGGCAAGGTGCTTCTTCACCGCACAGAGATCGACCGCCCGGAGCACGGCGGCGCGGTACTTCTCCGGGAACGAAGGAGGGAGAAGCAGCTCCATCTTGATCTCTCGAATCATACGCGTGCCCTCCTCGCGCTCGGCATGGAGCACGACGGCCGCCCCCTCGGTGTTCAGTTCTCTCTCCTGCATGAAGCTCAACATGTATATGCCGGCGCAGGTGGCCAGAGAGGCCAGGAACAGATCGAAGGGTGAAGGTGCGGAGCCATCGCCGCCCTGCCGGGGGCTCTGGTCGGTGTGTACGGTGAAGCCCCCAACTTGAGCATCCACCCGTTTGTTACCGGGGAAGTTGACCTCGATGCGCACCGTCTGCCTCCTCGTCTTTGCCCACACGCTCTTCGCCTCCATTATAGGGGCGATGAAGGATGGTGGGCCGAGACAGGAAACGATGGTGCGTGGGGCGGTACAGAGCGAGGGAATCGCCACACGAAGGTTGTGAAGGCCGGCCGACTTGGAGAAGCGGAAAGCTCAACAGGAGGGGATCGGCGGCAAAGGCTTCGGCTATGAGCGCGGAGAGCAGGATCATGTCGGTCAGTGCATGCTCCCTGGGTGTGACGGTGCGGTTGTCCATGCAATATCTATCGTCAAGTCAACCGGTTTTGTTGAGGGTCCGCGGGGAACTCCACTGGTCGGCCTCGATTTCCAACCAAGGTCCTATTTCCGCGTGTGGCAGCCTCCCCTAAGCTACGGCTCATGCTTCTCTGCGGGCCCGGCGATGCGCACGCGCCGGTACCGGAGCAGGGGGCAGCACCAACCGAGCATGGGGAGGAAGGCATGAACAGTGTGCATATGTTGGGCAGGATCGCGACCGATGTGGAACTAAAGGAGGTGTCGGGCGGGTCGAAGGTGTGCAGCTTCATTCTGGCGGTTGACCGGAATGCTGAGGAGGCGGACTTCTTCAGGATCAAAGCGTGGAACTCCCAAGCCGAGGCGGCTGCAGAGCATCTTGGCAAAGGACGCCGTCTTGCGTTGGAGGGCTCGCTTCGCCAAGATACCTACGAGAAGGATGGGGAGGAACGCCGTAGCGTGTCGATTGTAGCCCGCAGGCTCGAATACCTGTAGGGCGGGATGGCAGACACAGGGAGCATCTGAGGAACACGTGGACTCATCCACTTGGCACGAGCAGGTGATCAGGGGAGGGGATGGCCCTGCCGCCCCTCCCCGCTTCGCCCACCTACTAGAGCGCCCCCATCTGGTGCGGCTGGCTTCGAGTCTTCCTCACGGAGGTATCATCGTGCTTGTGGCGGGTCCCGGCTATGGTAAGACGGCGTTCCTCCGCCTACTGGCCGATTCGTGTACCGGTTTCTCGCTCTACGGGAGTGCGTCTGAGTCTCCCGGGTGGGCCGAATCCGCTCTGGCGTGGGCAATGGCCGGCCTCGACCCCCATGGCGTGAGTAGCGACCAACTCTCGTTTGAGTTGGGGCTCTCACCACGCTCCCCGTTCCCCCCGCTCGGCGGGGGAGCGCTTTCGGGGGGCGAGTTGCTGCCGGGCGGCCGAGTGTCGCGTGAAGTCCCACTTGTGGATGGGCCCTTGCTGATGTTCGACGATCTGCAAGACGTGGGGCGCGGTGAGTCCGGGGTGCTGTCGCGGGCTCGCCTGCAGAAGCTGTGCGACAGGTTGCCGTCGGGTTGGCTCCTGTGCCTGTCATCCAGGGCCGAGCTGCCCGTGTCGTTGGAACGTCAGGCAGCCCAAGGCAGAGTGATCACGATCGCTTCACGGCGGCTCCGTTTCACTCCGAAGGAAGTGGCCGCGTGGGCCCGTCATGCGCTCGGCGTCACGCTGCGCACCGAAGACGCGAGGGTCCTGTGGCGGCACACGCAGGGTTGGCCCATCGCACTTGCGCTTGTCGCATCGGCGTTGAGATGCTTCGGCACTGTTCCTGACGACGCGGGCGTCGGCCGGCTACTCGCTCGGAACCAAGAGCTCCAGGACTATGTGGAAGCCAATGTGCTCTCAGAGCTCTCGAGCCATGCCCGCGCGGTTCTCGGTAAATGCAGCCTTCTTGCACGAGTGTCTTTTCCCGAGGACGCACCGGTATTCGGCTTGGCGAAGGCCGAAGAAGCTCGCAGTGTGCTCAGGAGTCTCTCCTCCAGGGGGCACCTGGTCCACTCGAGTGGAGGACGGGTCTTCCAGGTGCATCCCCTCGTTCGCGAACGCACCCGCTCGTTGCTTGCCCGGGATGATCCAAGGGGTTATGAAGAGGCCGTACGGTGTGCCGCCCGGCACCTTGAGAACTCCGGGGCTCTCGAACAGGCGGTGTCCCTCTACCTCTCCATAGATGCTGAAGAAGATGCTTCCGCGGTCCTCCATCGGTTGGCCGATTCCTTCCTCAATGCTTCGGTGTCCGTCCCGAAGCCGGAATGGCTCCTGCGTCTTCCCGATGATGTGCTCCAGAGAGACCCGAGCCTGCTTCTCGTGAAGGGCAAGATACTTCAAGGGCAGGGCTCGTTCGTCGAGGCGGCGACGGTCTTCCGTGACGCGGCACGGCGGGCGCAGCGGATGTCTCCGCCGGAAGGCCTCGTGCAGGCTCTTCTCGGTGAAGCCTTCTGCCTCTACATGCTGGGTAGGTGGGATGACAGTCTGCATGTTCTCGGGCGGGCGGAGAAGGTGGCTTCAGGCAGCGCGGAAAAGGCGGAGATCATGTGTGTCACCGGTAACGTGCTTCTTGGACAATGCCGGTGGGACGAGGCGGTCGAGAAGTGGGAATCGGCCCTTGCCGTGTTGCCCGCCGCAGAGAGGCCCGCGTTTGAAGCCAGGGTGTTCTGCTACCGCACGCGCCTCTTCTATCTGAGAGGCAACTACGGCGCGTCCGCGGAATGGGCGCGTCGAAGTGTCAATGCGGCGTCGAGCACGTTCGATCCTGCCTATGCCGTGGCTCTCAATGTGTGCGCGACCGCTCTCTACACACTCGGCCTCTATGAGGAGGCGGAGATGCGGGCGCAGTCGGCCGAGGCTCTGGTGAAGGCGAAAGCGTGGGCCTTCCTCGAATGCCCCGTTCTTCTCACCCTGGCGGGTATTGCCCAGGGTCGCGGCACATACGGAGAGGCCCTTAAGCATCTCCATGCCGCACGTGCCGAGACCCGCCGCATGGGCGACAGGGAGGCTCTCGTGTGGGCGGAGCAGATGCTCGGTGACGTCTGTAGGCAGAATCGCAATCCCGTGAGGGCTGAAGCACACCATCGAGCCGCCTTGGCTCTCATTGACGAGCATCAGCTCGCGGTGTTCGAAAGGGCGAGGGCTTCGTGGGGAGTGGGCGCCGATCTGGCCGTGCAGGGAAAGACAGAGGAAGGCTCGGCCGTTCTTGCTCAGACAGTGGCTCTCTGTCGCACCTGGGGTCTGGGCGGGACACTGGCTCAGGCTCTCTTCTACTTGGGCTGGCTGAAGGCCGTCGACAACGAGGAGGCTGCGTCCGACCGGATGCTCGCCGAGGCGGTGAGTCTGATGGAGTCGGGTGGGCATGTCCACTTCCTGTTGCAGGAGTCGGCTGTCGCAGTTCCCATCCTTGCTCTGTGCGAGAGGCTGGGTCACGGGGATTTCCTCTCTTGCCAGATCGTGCCGCGTCTGCCGGATAGGCTACAGCGGTACTTCGCGAGGCTGGCACACGGGGCCACGTACCCCACCGACGTCGGGCTCGGCAGGCCGTCTGGCTCACGTTTTGACGAGGCGCGACCGGCGGTCCCTGTCTCGATTCCTCCCGATCCCGAGCTGGTCGAGCGCTTCGAGGGCCTCACGGCGCGAGAACTCGAGATCCTGCGGCTCATCTCATTGGGCATGCCCAACAAAGTCATTGCGGCCAAGCTGTTCATCACGGAGAAAACGATCAAGACGCACACGAACCGCATGTACAAGAAGCTTGGGGTAATGAACAGGGTGCAGGCAGTCCTTGCGTTTCAGAGCTACATGAGGCACTCCGACATGGGCTGTAGTCGCCCCTGACCTTACGCGGCACCCCCGTTGCCGCCCGCAAAGACCCGCCACCCCGTGGGTGGCGGGGCGGCGGGTCACAGGAGGGATCGGGCGGAGGAAACGATCCTATGTCCAGTCGTGCGTGGTGTTCTGTGTTGCCAGAGAGTTTTATCTAGGGGTATTTTACGCAGCCGCCCCCCATCTGTCAAGGGTTTTGTTGCACCTGTGGCTCATATTGGGCGGGAGCAGCGCGCCTTCGGGAAGCCTGAGGGGAGCTGGTTCCGTCCACGGGGAACCGTGGTAGGAGTCTCCGGTCGTCTGAACGGCATCGGGCTCAAGCCCAACCCGTCCGCTGGGAGCGTCTTTGAGGCCGCAGTTGCTGTACCGCTTCGCACATTGGTCGTTAGGGGACTTGCCGGTTGCCAATCCACATATAGGGTGCTAGTCTTAGACATCCTACTACATGTTGTGGATAAACCTGTGGATTGTTGGGGGAAAACGGGGGGAGAATCCGTCCGCCCCTGGAGGAATGCTATGCGATGTCCTTTCTGCGGGCATATGGAGACTAGGGTGACGGATTCGCGCGACTCGGATGGGCAGGAGGCCATTCGCCGCCGCCGGGTGTGCGTCGACTGCGGCCGCCGTTTCACCACCTACGAGAAGGTGGAGGAGATTCCCATCCTGGTGCTGAAGCGCAACGGGGGTCAAGAGGAGTTCCGTCGCGAGAAGATGCTGAATGGGTTGCTCCGGGCGTGCACCAAACGCAACGTGCCGCTCAACCTGCTCGAAGCTGCCGTGGAGGGCATAGAGGCGGACCTTAGGACCGCCGGGGTGTTCGAGGTCACCTCCGAGCGCCTGGGCGACATGGTGATGGAACGCCTGCGGGATATTGACCTGGTTGCCTATGTGCGCTTTGCGTCCGTGTACAGACAGTTCGAAAGTGTGGCCGAGTTCCAGGCTGAACTCGAGAGATTGGCCAAAGGGGGAGTACGGCAATGATCAAGCATACTCGTTCACATGCGGATGCTCTCGAGAGCAGACTCTCCCCGAGTGCGGTAGCCGTACTCGACAAGCGCTATCTGAAGAGGAATGATCGAGGCGAGCCTGTTGAGGGACCGGCCGACATGCTGGCTCGGGTGGCGCACAACATTGCTCAGGCCGAGCTCAACTATGGTACGGAGGCCGACCGAGAGGCAGCGGAAGAGGACTTCTTCACCATCATGGCGGAGCTCAAGTTTCTGCCCAACTCCCCCACCCTCATGAACGCCGGCCGTGAACTGCAGCAGTTATCGGCCTGCTTCGTGCTACCCGTAGAAGACAGCATGGACTCCATATTCACCGCTATCAAGGATGCGGCGCTCGTGCACCAGTCGGGGGGTGGCACCGGCTTCAGCTTCAGCAGACTGCGCCCCAAGAACGACATCGTGCGTTCCACCAACGGGGTTGCGAGCGGGCCGGTGTCGTTCATGCGCGTCTTTGACACGGCCACCGAGACCATCAAGCAGGGCGGTACGCGCCGGGGTGCCAACATGGGCATCTTACGGATCGACCATCCCGACATCCTCGACTTCATCACCGCCAAGGAAGAGGAGGGCATCCTCAGCAACTTCAACATCTCCGTGGGCCTCACCGAAGAGTTCATGGAGGCGGTTCGAAGTGGAGACGAGTTTGCGGTGCGCAATCCACGGGGCGGCGAGGAGGTCGCCCGTTACGACGCGAGGGAAGTGTTCGACCTCATCGTGAAACTCGCCTGGAAGAACGGCGAGCCCGGTATCGTCTTCATGGACCGGCTCAACCGTGACAACCCCACCCCGGCCCTGGGTGAGATCGAGTCCACTAATCCCTGTGTGCCTCTCGATACCCTTGTGTACACGGGCAAGGGGTTGCGGAGAGTCATCGATTTGTTCGCCGACCCGGAGCCTCCCGAAGTAGTGGTCGATGGCCGCCTCTCCGATGCCCCTACTCGGCCTGCATCACCAGTCTTCTACAGCGGCGAGAAGATGGTGTATCGAGTGGTCACCAGAGAGGGCTTCACTTTGCGGGCGACGGCGGACCACCGCGTCATGACCGACCGTGGTTGGGTGGCGGTGCAGCATCTGGACATCGGCGACCGGGTGCACGTGCTCAATCGCAGAGGGGGTTTCGGCGAGAGAGGTTCGCTCGAACTGGGATGGGTTCTCGGTTGGTTGGTGGGCGACGACACCCTGAAGCGTGATCGGGCGGTGTTGTCTTTCTGGGGTGAGGAGCGCGGGCTTGCTCCCCTTTTCCGGGAGGCGGTCGACAGTCTGGTTCGAGTGCCGGCCCTGTCGCGCAGCTACTCCACCATTGTCGTAGACGTGCCTGACCGGAATGAAGCCCGGGTGCAGTCGGCCCGTCTCATGGAGATTGTCGAAGAGCATGGTCTTTCTGTCGAGAAGCTCGCGGTGCCCGAGGCCGTGATGTGCGGCAGTGAAGACATGCAACGCGGCTTCCTGCAGGCCCTGTTCACTGCAGACGGGACGGTGCGTCCCAACCCCAAGACCGGCCGGTACGTAAGGCTGACCTCCATCAGCGCGGATCTCCTGGAACAGGTGCAGCTGCTCCTGCTGAACTTCGGCATCTACAGCCGCATCTTTCGCGGCAGAAAGAGAAACAAGCGCTCAGCCTTGTTGCCGGATGGTCGCGGTGGCCGCAAGGAGTACATGACGCGGCCTGTACATGAGTTGAATATATCCAGTGGGAGTCTTCTTCTCTTCCAACGTGACATAGGCTTTCTGACCGAGCACAAGAGGGTAGCACTCAAGTCTGCAATTGATAGCTATACAGTTGGCCCTCGTAAAGGCACATACACTGCTCGAGTCTTGGAGATCGTACCCGAAAGAGAAGAACCAGTTTTTGACATTATGGAGGAAATAACTCATAGTTTTGTCGCAAATGGCATAGTGGTTCACAATTGCGGTGAGCAACCTCTCTTGCCCTATGAGAGCTGTAATCTAGGATCTGTCAATCTCAGGCTTATGGTAAAGGATGGTGTTATTGACTGGCAGGAACTGAAGAGAGTGGTTCATATCGGTGTGCGTTTTCTTGATGATGTCATTGATATGAACCGCTATCCGCTGCAGGCAATTGAGCGTATGACCAAGGGTAACCGCAAGATAGGCCTGGGGGTCATGGGCTGGGCCGACATGTTGGTGCAACTCGGCATAGCCTATGGATCCGACCAAGCAGTCGATCTCGGTCGTGAGGTGATGGGCTTCATACACGAAGAAGCGGTCAGAGCCTCTGAGAAGATCGCGGCAGATCGTGGTGTGTTCCCCAATTGGGAAGGGAGCGCGTGGCAGAGTCAAGGCCGTCGAGTGCGCAATGCGACCCTTACCACCATTGCCCCCACAGGAACGATCAGCATCCTTGCCGGATGCTCGAGCGGAGTCGAGCCTCTGTTTGCACTGGCCTTTGTGCGCAACGTCATGGATAACACCGAGCTTCCCGAAGCGCATCCCTTCTTTGCGGAGGTACTGAAGGACAGAGGCCTCTACTCGGCGGATCTCATGAAGCGAGTGGCCGCCAGGGGTTCCATTGCGGAATTTGAGGACATCCCCGAGGACGTCAAGAATGTGTTTGTCACCGCCCATGATGTCACTCCGGAATGGCACATACGTATGCAGGCTGCGTTTCAGGACCACACCGACAACGCGGTGTCGAAGACGGTCAACTTTCCGCACAGCGCCACTGTGGAGGACGTGGAAGGCGTCTATCTGTTGGCCTACGAATTGGGGGTGAAGGGGGTCACCATCTACAGGGACGGCTCACGGAGCGATCAGGTCCTGAACATCGGAGAAGTCAGGCGGGCGCTTGCGCCGGGCGACAATGGTCATAAGAAGGCTACACCGGGCGAGGTGTGTCCCGTATGTGGCAACGCCACGCTGCCTCCACGGGGCAGTAGGGGTGGGGTTCTCACCGGACAAACGCGGGAGAAGATCACCGGGTGCGGGAGCCTCTACGTCACCATCAATGAGGATGACATGGGTCCCCGGGAAGTCTTCGCCAACATGGGCAAGGCGGGAGGATGCGCGTCGGCGTCCACGGAGGCCCTCGGCCGCCTCATCTCTCTCCTCTTCAGGTACGGAGCCCCGCCTGAGAAGATTGTGAAGCAACTGAAGGGCATTCGCTGCCACGTTCCCACCGGTTTGGGGCCCAATCAGATTCTTTCCTGTCCCGATGCCATAGCCAAAGCGTTGGCCGACAAGTACTTGAGTGGTTTCGAGACCATTCCTCCTCACGAACCCGACCAGCTGGAGATGCCTATCGCCTATGCGCAGGGGGCCTGCCCCGACTGTGGGGGTGCGATAGAACACGAGGGCGGCTGTGTGGTGTGCCGGGCCTGCGGCTATTCCAAGTGCTCGTAATCGGCCCTGTTGTCTGGCGGGGTGAGGGGGCCTGTAATATACTCAGCGATTATACGTCTCTTTTTGCACGGGTCTCGTACAGGAGGATCCCATGGAAAAGATTGATGCCCGAGTACTTGTCTCCGAACTCCTCGACGACCACGCTATCAGTATGCTGCAGGAAGCCTGTGAGGTGGATGTCAAGTACAAGCTCCCCAGGGAGGAGCTGCTGGACATCATGCCTGACTACCACGGGCTGGTCATCCGCAGCGAGACCGTTGTCGATGAGGAGCTCCTCGACCATGCTCCCAATCTCAAGATCGTAGGCCGCGCCGGCTCCGGACTGGACAACGTCGACATTGATGCGGCCACCCAGCGGGGAGTGATTGTCGCCAACACTCCCGAGAGCAACATCGTCTCGGCCGCAGAGCACACGATGGGTCTTCTGCTTTCCAGCGCTCGGAATATCGCCTGGGCGAGTTCATTCATCAAGTCCGGGCAGTGGGATCGCAAGCGTTTCCAAGGCAGTGAGTTGTACGGCAAGACTCTCGGCATCATCGGTCTGGGGCGGATCGGGGGTCTCGTGTCGCAACGGGCAAAAGGCTTCCAGATGAAGGTCATCGCCTACGACCCCTATATCTTGGACTCCCGATTCGAACTGCTGGGGGTGGAGAAGAAGCAGACTCTGGACGACCTGCTCGGCGAGGCAGACTTCATCACAATTCATACTCCCAAGACTGAAGAAACATTCAATATGATCAGCGACCAGCAAATCGGGCTGATGAAGGACGGCGTGCGCATGGTCAACTGCGCTCGCGGTGGACTCTACAACGAAGACGCCATGTACCGAGGTCTCGAGTCGGGCAAGATCGCCTCCTTCGGCCTCGATGTATGGATCAATGAGCCCCAAGACAGCCATCCCCTCTACGAGTTTGACAACGTGGTGGGTACTCCCCATCTTGGTGCATCCACGCACGAGGCCGCACGCAGGGTGGGGGAGGAAGTCGCGCTCGAGGTCATAGCTGGGCTGCGTGACGAGATCGTGAAGAATGCGGTGAATATCCCCAGCGTGTCGGAAGAGACGTACGGCAGGCTGAAGGTCTTCATCGACTTGGTGGAACGAATGGGATCCCTGTACTCTCAGCTGCGGCGTGAGAGCGTGAAGAAGGTGGAGATCGAGTTCGCCGGGCAGGAGATCGAGGATCCGGACGACGCCAAGCTGCTGTCGATTGTGGCTCTCAAGGGTATTCTGGCCGGCAGCTTGGGTAAGGCGGCGGTGAACTTCGTCAACGCCGGGCTTCTCGCCAAGCAGCGCGGCATAGAGGTGAAGGAGAGCATTTCGAACGTGCCCGGTGACTACCGCGACCTCATTCGCGTGATCGTGACCGAGGAGGGCAAAGGCGAGTTCGAGGTGGCGGGGACCGTTCTTGAGAGCAAGCTTCCTCTCATCGTCAAGCTGGGGGAATACGATATCGTCTTCCAGCCGGAAGGCCGCCTCGTGTACCTGCCCCACCGTAACGTGCCCGGTGTGATCGGGAAGGTGGGTGCGGTGATGGGCGAATACAATGTCAACATCTCGAAGATGGTCGTCGGCGATGGGCCCCATGACTCGATTACCATCCTCAACGTCGACAACAACGTACCCAAGGAAGCCATCGACCGCTGCCTCAAGTTCGACGAGATCGACGACATCAAGGTCGTGCATCTCTAACTGAGGGGTTCGAGTCTCTTTGAGGTGAATGGGGTGGGGGCCGGCCCGACGGGCCGGCCCCCACCGGCGTTTATGGGGTGTGGCCGACTTGTCGGGCTGCCCTGCGCTCTCCTTGACCTACGCGGCGGTTGACGCCGGCAGCCAGCTCCTGAGCGCCTTCTTCACTCCCTCGGCGCTCGCATCCACTACGGTTGAGAAGCGTTCCTCGAGCCGCCGTAGCTCATCTAGAGGGCCGGGTATGGACTGCCCCGGGGCCAGCCGGCAGACGGCATCAAGAAGCTCAAAGCCACTCATGTGGGCGGCGCCGGCGGGCAGAGGTTCTCGGTAGGGATGGCCTTTCAGCGCCTTATAGACGTCGGTGCCGAACTTGGCCCAGTGGGCGGTCGAGGCGATGAGCACGGGACGCGTCTCTCTCAGCCGCTCGGCCACCTCCCACCCCACGGACGTGTGTGGATCGAGAAGATAGCCGTGCTCTCTCCACACCCGACTGATAGTGGCAAGACTCTTGTCGTTGGTGACGAAGCTGCCGACGAACAGGTCCTGCATGGCCGCATGGGTTTGCGCGTCGACTTCGAAGCGGCCCCCGGTCGCGAGCTCGCTCATCCAGCCGCGAATGATGGCCTCGTTGCCGGAGAGTTCGTAGAGGCAGCGTTCGAGGTTGGAGGAGATGAGGATGTCCATTGAGGGCGACGGCGTGGTGATGAAGGTGCGGCAAGAGATGTCGTATACACCGGTCTCGATGAAGGTGGTGAGGACGTTGTTCTCGTTTGAGGCGCAGAGCAGCCTCTGCACCGGGACACCCAGCTTGCGGGCATACATGGCCGCCAGGATATTGCCGAAGTTGCCGGTGGGCACACATATGTCGATGGCTTCGCCTGCCTGCACCGCCCCGGCGGCGACCAAGTCACCGTACGCGCTCAAGTAGTACACGATCTGAGGTGTGAGCCGGCCCCAGTTGATGGAGTTGGCCGACGAGAGCTTGAGCCGGTGGGCGTCGTGCAGCCACTGGTTGTAGGGGGTGTCGTTGAAGACTGCTTTCACGGCCGACTGGCAATCGTCGAAGTTGCCTTGGGCTCCAAACACGGCTACGTTTCCACCACGCTGAGTGACCATCTGCTTCTTCTGCAGATCGGACACGCCGCCGGCCGGATAGAACACCGCAATGCGGGTGTGGCGGCGATCGGCGAAACCGGCCAGAGCAGCCTTGCCCGTATCGCCGGAAGTAGCCACAAGCACGAGGTAATCATCCAACAAGGCGCCCGACCGTTGGCGCTCGTCGACGGCGGCGGAGAAGATGAGGGGCATGCACTGCAGCGCCATGTCTTTGAAAGCCGAGGTGGGCCCGTGCCACAACTCGAGTACGTGCATGCCGGGCGCCACCTCCCGCACCGGAGCGATGCTGGGGTGGTCGAAATTGGAGGCGTACGCTTGGTTCATGAGGTCGCTGAGCAAAGAGTCGGAGAGATCGACACCGAGGTGGCGGTGGACGGCGGCGGAACGCGCCGCATAGGGCAGCTCGGCCAGACCGATGATATCGACAAGGGCCATGGGCGGTACAGTCTCGGGCACAAAGAGGCCCCCACCGGGAGCGATGCCCTGGACGACCACGTCGGTGAAGCTCGGTCTTTGTTCGAAGAGGCCGCGAGTGTCCTTGTACCTGATGATATCCATGCCGCCTGCCGTATTCAGTGAGTGGAGGCGGGAATCATACCAGAGGGTACGAAGACCGGGAAAGGCCGGCGCACGGTCCGGCCGTGGCCGGTCCGTGCGCCAGGAAAGCCCAGCTTATGAAGCTAATAGGGAACCTTGTCGAGAGGTCGGCGCTCGGGCACGTTCACATGGGGCACGGTGGCGTCGAGCCACTCCTTGGACACGTAGAGCTCGCAGTAGCAGGCCCCGTATTCCGCCACGTCAGGCGCCCGGTAGTCACACGGACAGATGATGTCCTTGTCGAGAGCGCGTTCGCCGGTGGCCAGTCGGCAAGGGCAGACACCATACCCGTACCGCTCTCTATTGATGAGCAGCCCCTCGATGAGTTCATCCACCTTGGCGGCATCGGAACTGAAGTAGTAGCCCTTCTTCTCGTTCGCGGAGCGCAGCCGCTCACGGAACTCCTCTACCTTCTGCCTATCGATGGCCTCGCTCATAGAGCAAGCGCCTCACGGAGTTCATCTTCCCGGAAGCCGATGATGACCTTCTCGCCCACGACTATGGCAGGAAAAGCGCGGCGGGGATTGATTTCCTTGGTGTCCTCGAGGACCTTGTTGCGCTCGTCCTTGTCCAAGAGATCGACGTAGACGTAATCGTACTCGACGCCGTTGTCCTCGAGGAACTGCTTGGCGCTCTTGCAGTGGCCGCACGTGCTGAGCGCATAGAGCATGACGGGTGGTTGTGCCACGTGTGCACTCCTTTCTGGATACGTTGCTGAGTGAGACGAGAAGCCCAAAGCTCCCGTACTCTCTCCCTGCGGCTTATTCCCCTGGCGGGATGAGCCTAATCCCATCCGCCCGCGTACGGGGGAGTGCAGGCACGGCGAGGGACCCGTCCCTGCCCACGGGTGACGCGTGAACCATGCGCGTCCGCGGGTTCCGGAGGTACAATCAATCACCCGCACTGCGACATTGCCATCACGACGGTTCACCACGAGGAAGCAACCACAAGGGAGGAGCCATCGTTGCCGGTCACGGTTGGCAGATTACTGGAACTCGAGTCCCTCTCGGATGCCCGCATTCTTGCCGGGGGTGACGGTCTTACGCGGAGGGTCACATCGGTCACGGTCGGAGAAGTCCCCGATATCGCCGATTGGCTCTCCGGTGGGGAGGTCGTCCTCTCGACCATGTTTGCCCTCATCAATGACTTGGACCGCCAGCGAGACTTCTGCCGCCGCATCATGTCGGCCGGTGCGGCCGCGCTGTTCGTGAAACCGAAGCGCTTTGTGGGCGGATTCCCGCACGATGTGCTTGAGATCGCCAACAAGCGTGGATTCCCCATCGTAGAGGTGCCGCAGGAGATCCGCTGGACGCTCATCATGCAGCAGGCGATGGAGGTCATCATCAATCGCCACGCAACGCTGCTCGAACGATCACTGGAGATTCACCGGGAGTTGCTCGATGTGGTGATCAGGGGAGGCAGCTGGCAGGAGCTTGCCGTTGCGGCCTCTTCCCTGGCCGAGATGCCGGTCTGCATTCTTGACGTGAGTTTGGAGCCTTTGGCGCTCTCGGCGGGTTTTCCCGTCGAGCATGTCGTGATCAAGGACGTGCTGTCGACTCAGGCTGCCCGGTCAGCGTTCGTGGGGGTGAGCCGCACGTCGGCCAAGCTGGTGAGGCTTCAGCTGGCCGGTCTGCCGGCTCTGCAGGTGGTACCCGTCATCGTCAGCCGGCGTCCGCTGGGCTACGTGTGCGCCCTCTCTGAGCGCGCGGAGCTGCACGACATGGAACGGCTCGCGCTGGAACACGCGGCGACCATCGCGGCCGTCGAGATGGCACAGGACCAGGTTCGTTTTGAGACAGAGGTCCGGTTGAAGGGTGACTTCATCGACGACTTGATCGGCGATCGCTTCACGTCGCAGGAATCGCTCCTTCACCGGGCCAACTTCCTCGGGTCAGACCTGAGCCGGGGTGCGGTGGTGATACTGTTGCAACCGGAGGTCGCAACCGACGGGGGCGGGGGTCGCCAGCGCGGACGGGACTCCAGGGAGGAGGGAGAACACCAGCAGATCGTGGAGCGGTACTTCGGCCGGTGCGCGCGCTACCTGTCGGACATCGAGCCGACTCCCCTGGTCAGCCTGAAATCGGGCAGGATCATTGTGTTCCTCTGCGGGGAGGCCGCCGCTGATGCGTCGCTCGCCAAGAAGGTGGCAGAGCGGTTGAAGGGATTGGCGGCGGAGTTCGACGGCGTCTCGGTGTCTATTGGTATCGGTCGTTTCGCAGCAGAACCCTCGGTCCTCGCCCGGAGCTTCGGCGAGGCACAGACGGCACTGAAGATTGGACGGGTTCTCCGGGGTGAGCGCAGCGTGATGGAGTTCGATGACGTGGGCACGTACAAGTTGCTGTTCTCGCTTTACGAGTCCAACCGAGCCGAGGTTGAGTCACTCTACGGTGATACCATCCTACCTTTGGAACGTTATGATCGGGCCAACAACACCGAGCTTGTGCGCACCCTGAGCCTGTATGTGAACAACGACGAGAGCTTGGCGAAGACGGCGGAGATGCTGTTCGCCCATCGCCACACTGTTCGCTATCGCCTGAACAAGGTGGCCGAACTTACAGGCCTGAACGTGTTCAAGTCTGAAGACAAGGAACGGTTGGGGCTGGGCCTCAAGGCGAAGAGGCTGCTCGGCGGGTAGGGGATGTTTCTTCTTGGCAGCGGGGTTCTCTGCCTGCGGTGTGCGCTCGTCAGTGCTCCACCAAACGGGCCACAACTATCACCAAGGGGGACACGACGGCTGCCACCGCCGCCCCCCCCACGACTTGGGCCGGGGTGTGGCGTCGCAGAACAACGCGCGACCAACCGACGGCGAAGGTGAGGGGTAGCCCGACCCATCCCCACGCGCTCCATACCCACAGCAAGACGACGGTCGCGCCCGCCAACGTGGCCGAGTGGAGACTGATCTTCCACCACAGCGTCACAACGGTGAGGATTACTCCGCACACCAGGCCCACCAAGATGGTGACGGCGAGCTTGGTGGGTGCCCCTGCGAGCAGGGCGACGGTGAAGGCGACGGACGTGCAAAGGAGACCCACCACAAGCGGCCATAGGCGTTGCTCACGTATGGCAACCTGAATATCGGAGAGCCTTCCTCTGGCCACCTGGATCAACAGGTAGGCATAGGGGAGGCCGCTGGCGATCAGGGCGAGTATGAGGAACCAGGCGAGAGCTGAGACCGGCGAGGGGGCAGCGAGGAAGCTCACCCCGAGGAGCAGATAGGTGGAGGTCAGCGTGGGCTGGAAGGCAGCCGAGAGCACTCGAGCGACACCGTCGCGCAGGGTGTATGTCTTCTCATCGGTTGGGAACGGAGCGGCGGCTTCATCGGGTGCACCTGCCATGGGGTGCTCCTTCCGGGCGGGTCGAGACGGCTTGGATTAGCGGTAGTCAGTATATTGCCTGGTGGTATGCTTTCAAAAGGTGTGAACGAGCGTGGCGCAAAAGCAGTGCGGGTGGCTTGGGCTGCGGGGGCGGCGGCCGGGGCGGCCGCCGCCTACATGCTCTACGAGTCCCAGTGGCTCGTGTACCGGCGGAGTGCCCTCGCTCTTCCTGATCTGCCACCGTGGCTCGAGGGCTTCTCCATCCTACACATATCGGATGTCCACGCAGGCCAGGTGGGCTTCAATCTCCGCGCTCTGCGGAAGACCGTGCGTTGGGCGCGGGAACAGAAGATTGACCTGGTGGTGCTCACCGGGGATATCCTGGGTGGAGCCCGGGGCCACGATTCATGCGTAGAGCTTCTGGCCGGGTTGCACGCCACCCACGGCATCGTGGCCGTCCCCGGCAACCACGAGTACGGTCTCAGCAAGAACCCCTTCGTGCATCGGGCTTGTGCCCAGGAGTGGACCGGTGCAGGAGTCAAGCTTCTCAAGGATTCCCGCCTCGATGTGCATTTGCCCGGAGGCGAGGGCCACCACGGAGGTGTACTCAAGGTGTGGGGAGCCGACTACATCACCCGGGGTTTTCCCCTCACGCAGGCTCTCGCGAGGCAGGCGAGGGAGCCTGGTTCCTACTCAATCCTTCTCACCCACCGTCCGCCCCTTCCCGAGGACGAGCTGGCCGGGCACTTCTCTTTGGCCTTCTCCGGCCACACTCACGGTGGGCAGATGCGGCTGCCCAGCCCTCGCGGATTGGTGGCGTTGCACAGAGAGGCCCTCCCCTACGTGGAGGGTACGCACCGTGTGGGCAGGGGGATCGTGGCGATATCACGGGGCATAGGCACGAGCTTCCTTCCCTTCCGACTCTTCACGCGACCGCGCGTGGACTTGTATACACTTACAAGGGGTACTGTGGTGTAGAGGAGGCCGGATATGCCAGCGAACAATCCAACAGGCGATCAGCTTATGGGGTCGGCGGACGAGTGCGTGGGCGAGCCGGCGCTGACGGCAACGGTGTCCCCCGATGTCGTGGCTGTGTACGTGGCGGATGCGGTCGGGAGTGTGAGGGGGATCACCAAGCTGCACGGAACCTCGTGGCAGGTGCTGTCGGGCAGGAGCAGGTCCGAGCTGCCCGGATCGGGGGTGGTGGTGCGTGGAGACGATCTCTTCCGCCTGGAGGTCGATGTGCATGCGTGTGTGGCCTGGGGCACGGTTATCCCTGAACTGGCCAAGGATATTCACGAAGTGATGTCGAGGCGGGTGGAGCCCCTGCTCGGGGTGAGATTCGCCAAGGTGAACCTCTACGTGGACGGGGTCGATCCGCCCTCCGCCCCGGCATGACGTCCTTCATCGAGATAGTCCCGAGCACCCAGGGCCTCCTTCCAGAGCCTTGCGACAGTTGTGTGTGGTGGCAGTCCTCCCACAGACCGGGACTGGGTTGTGGGTCGCGCGAGGAGTGGTTGCAGAGGGTGTCCCGTCGCTTCGGTAGCGTAGGGGTGGTGGCGGCCGAGGCCGGCTCGACTTTCGCGGCGTTGCAGTTTGCCCCGGCCGGTTCTCTTGCTCGACTGAGTTCATTACCCGGGGGCCACGTCGTCCCCGAGGACGGGGTGCTTGTCTACTGCCTCCGTGCCGCCGAGGGAACGGAGGCGTACGAGGTGCGCCGGCTGCTTCACCGGGCACTCGGCATTCTTCGCAGGAGAGACGCGTGTTCGGTGTACGCCTTCGCCCAGCCTTTGGGTTCCGCCCACACAGTCGCGTCACACAATGTGTGGGGGCTGGAGTTCTTGGCGGCGAATGGATTCCACAGCGTGAGTTCGCACGGTGACATGTGCGTCATGACCTGCCAACTTCACGGTTTGCTCCCGTCCCGCCTGTTGCCCACCGCTTCTTGGCTGAGGGTGAGAAGCCCGGCCGCGGCACCCACCCCCGTGGCCTTCAGCCGCCTGAGGGGAGGGTAGGCGTGTGAGCCGCCGTTGCACACGCAACCGGGCACTCAGGGGCCTCGTCGCCCTGGCCATGGTGATCGTCGCCCTCGGGCTGCTTCTTCCCGGAGAAGCCCTCAGCCAGAATGATGAGGAACGGGGGCCTCTCGTGTGGGTGGCGGAGGCAGAGGGTGTCATCAATCCCCCCCTCGCCGACTATCTCAAGAAGACCATCTCCCGTGCGAACAACAGTGGGGTTGACCTCATAGTCATCGAGATGGACACCCCCGGGGGGCTCGACGCCGCTATGCGGGTCATCATCCAGGCTGAGATCGATTCCCGGGTGCCTGTGGCTGTGTACGTCTCCCCCCAGGGAGCTAGAGCCGCTTCGGCCGGTCTCTACATCATGATGGGGGCCGACGTGGCCGCTATGGCACCACAGACGAATCTGGGTTCCGCTCAGCCTGTGGCTCTTGAAGGGGAGCTCGATGAGGAGATGAAGAAGAAGGTCGTCAACGATGCTGCCGCCTACATACGCGGGCTTGCCACCACAAACGGACGCAACGCCGAATGGGCCGAGCTCGCGGTGAGGGAGTCGGTCTCTCTGACCTCCACGGAGGCACTGGACGAGGGCGTGATCGAGTTCGTGGCCCAAGACCTCGATGACCTGCTCGACCAGCTCGACGGCTTCACCACGGTGGAAAAAAAGGTGACCATCCGCACGGCGGGAGCCCACGTGGAGCGTGTGCCCATGAGCTGGTGGGAAGGGCTGCTTCACGTGGTGGCCAACCCTCAGATCGCATTCATCCTCTTGCTCGTGGGCGTGTACGGCATCATCTTCGAGGTGCAGAGCCCGGGCGTGGGGGTGCCGGGCATCATAGGCGGGCTCTCGCTGCTGCTGGCCCTGTACGGGTTACAGGTCCTGCCCGTGACCTTTCTCGGCATCGCTCTCATTCTCCTGGCTGTGGGGCTCTACGTGGCCGAGTTGTTCATTCAAAGCTTCGGGCTACTCACCCTGGCCGGCACGGTGGCTCTTGTGTTCGGAGCACTGCTCTTGTTCGATCCTCAGCAGCCCTACTTCCAGATCGAGTGGTACGTGATCGTCATCACGGCCTCGTTCTCGGCCCTCTTCTTCGGGGTGGTGCTCACCGCTGTAGTTCGCGCACGCCGGGCGCGGCCCACCACCGGCAGAGAGAACATCGTCGGCTCGCCTGCGGTTGCCACCACGCAGCTCACACCTTACGGCTTCGTCATGGCGCAGGGGGAGCTCTGGAGGGCCGCGCTCGAGCCTGATGAGCCTGCCCAAGAGGAGCCGGAACACCATGAGGACCTTGTTTCTGTCAGGGTGCCGGCGGAAGCTGCCGAAGGCGAACGGCTGGAGGTGGTGGGTTTGGATGGACTCACACTGCGGGTACGCCGTGTACCAAAGGAGTCCGACTCTGAAGTGCCCTCGAGTGACGTGAGTCGGCGCGACACCTGACACAGACGGCTCTCATCCAGGGAGGTTTGCATGCAGCTCTTCGTGACAATCGCGGTGATCGCCATCTTCGTCATCATACTGCTGTCGGCGGCGATCAAAGTGCTTCCCGAGTACCAGCGAGCCGTCATCTTCCGCTTGGGACGGCTCATCCCCGTCAAAGGCCCCGGCATCATCATCATCATCCCCATCGTCGACCGGCTGCAGCGGGTCGACCTGCGCACCATCACCATGGATGTACCTCCTCAGGAGGTGATCACCAAGGACAACGTCCCGGTGAAGGTGAACGCGGTCGTCTACTTCCGCGTGCTCGAACCCTCAAAGGCCATCGTTCAGGTGCAGAATTTCATGCTGGCCACCTCGCAGATTGCGCAGACGACCCTCCGGAGCGTGCTCGGCCAGGCCGATCTTGACCATCTGTTGACCGAAAGGGAGAAGATCAACCAGCGGCTGCAGGAGATCATCGACGAGCAGACCGACCCTTGGGGGGTCAAGGTCTCCATTGTCGAACTGAAAGACGTGGAGATACCTCAGGGCATGCAGCGGGCCATGGCCCGGCAGGCCGAGGCCGAGCGGGAAAGGCGTGCCAAGGTCATTGCGGCCGAGGGCGAGTTCCAGGCCTCCGAGAAAGTCACCGCAGCGGCCGAGGTTCTGGATCGCACGCCCACGGCCCTGCAGCTCCGCTACCTGCAGACCTTGGTGGAGATCTCAGCCGAGAAGAGTTCGAGTGTGGTATTCCCTCTGCCCATCGAGCTGCTCTCGGCCTTCGTCAAGAAGTAGCACCGTGTAGTACCCGCGGTCGAGGAGACTCGGGCGCGGAAGGGGAGCGTGCACGCTCCCCTTCCGCGCCCTTATCCCGCCCGACCCACCGGCGAGAGGGTGGCTCCCACCTTGTAGCCGACCTGCGTTTGGGCTATAAATAGCCTTCCTGCATCCACGCAGTTCCTTCGTGGGGGTATAGCTCAGTTGGGAGAGCGTCGCGTTCGCATCGCGAAGGCCACGGGTTCGAGTCCCGTTACCTCCACCATTTCTCCCGCTTTTCCCGTTCTCTGCGCGGAGGTCTTGCCATGGTTGAGATTCATATCTCCACTCCCACCCGCGAGGTCTTCGTGGACATCACGGCGGAAATCGAGGCTGCGGTCGCGGAGACCGCCTTCGGAGGCGATGGGGTTGTGCACGTGTATGTGCCTCATACCACCGCGGGGGTGACCATCAACGAGGGGGCGGATTCGTCGGTACGGGACGACATCGTACAGACACTTGGTGGCTTGGTGCCGAGGCGGGGGGGCTACCGCCATGCCGAGGGCAACTCCGACGCCCACATCAAAGCGACCCTGGTGGGTCCACAGGTTTCGCTCCTGGTGCAGGGCGGCCGACTACGGCTGGGCACCTGGCAGAGCGTGTACCTGGCCGAGTTCGACGGTCCTCGGTCGCGCAAGGTGTGGCTGGAGTTCACGCCGGGCCGGCAGTTCCCGTGATTCTGCGGCCGGTCAGAGTTCCAGGGGGCCGTCTTCGGTGAGGCGCCGCCGCCTTCTCCAGTCGATGACCAGCGTGGCCACGACCACGATGAGTCCTATCACGCCCAGTATCTGCCCCACGTTGTTGGACCACGTACGCCCGTAGTAGAGGGTGACCACCCTCTCGGTGGGGATGACCATCATGAACGAAGGCGACACGACGAAGGGGCCCTCGGCTCCTTTGACGTGCCAGTTGGGGAAGTAGGACATCTTCACCCAGTGAGGAACCCCGATGGCCGTGGTTTCGAAGGTGATGCGCTCGTTCTCTATCTGCTCGCTCAACACGATGCCGTCGGTTTCTATGGGTACGGTGGGCGGATTGGTGACCTGGCCGGGCTCGATGAGGTCGAACTGCTGCAACTCCGGCTCGCCCCTGTCCCAGACCACCGGATAAGGGAGAGCGCTGAGCTCTTTGTACCAGGGCACGATGGTGGAGCGCCAGTCATCGGTCTGCACGCGAACCGGGCGATTGCGCATGACGCTCACGTAGCCTTCTCCTCCGGCGATGCGGAAGAAGCTGCACATGTCTATCTGGGTCAAGAAGTCGGCTCTGGGGTCGGCGATGAGATCCTGAGTGACTTCAGGGGAGACGGAGATCATGTAGGGGATGTTCATGAACTGGAGGTGGGTGATGCCGTCCGAGGTGTTGCGAGGGGGATAATGCACTCCCACTATGGCGTGGCTCGGCTGCAGGGACAGCTCCGCCTGGTTGATGAAGTGATAGGGCGCTGTGAAGGCCGACTCCATGAGCAGACCTTCCATGGTGGGCTGGTCCGTCCAGAAGGGAATGAGCTCGAAGATGCGGGGCGTTCCGAACTTATCCAGGCTGGGCGCATGTTCCCACATGACCCGACCGGCAGGTTGCTCCTGGAGGAAATCCATCATCGCCCGATGTTCAGGCCACGTCTCCTTGCTCTCGTAGCCCGAGTAGTTCCACGTGATCCACCCCACCGCGGTGGCTGCTCCCAAGATGCTGGTCACGGCCAGAGCCACCGCCACCACGGGAGCGTAGACTCTGCGTGAGATGGCCGGACGGATGGAGAGCAGGTCTTTCATGAGTACGGCGAACGAGCGTATGAGCCAGGTGGCGCCGTAAGCCGCCCAGAGGTGGATGGAGAAGTAGAAGAAGGGCAGCAGCCTGCCGTTCCAGAGTCTGCCCGGGGGCAGCGTGTAGAAGAGGACCACCATGATGACGGTGGTCCAAAGGAGGGGAATGACGAGCTTGTCGCGTTTGGACACGGCGAAGGCCATGCCGAGTACGCCCACGGCGGCTATGAGGCGGATCTCACCGGGAAGGAGGTCGGAGAACAGCTTCAGTGGTATCCAGCTCACGTGGGCCGTCCACGACAGCTTGTCGATGAAGGGCAGGCCCCAGAAGGCGGTGAGACAGAAGCCGAGGAGGAAGACCGCCGCCATGTAGAAGAAGGCCTTGCGTCTCCAGTGCAGCAGCAGGAGGCTGGGGGCGATGATGCACACGGCTATGATGGTGACGATGTGGGTGAGCACCAGGGCCATGAGAATGAGCCCGTTCACCGCGAAGAGCCAGTCGTACCTGCTCCGCTCCATGCCGCGGTGCAACGTACCCAGGAAGATGAAGGAGATAGCGAAACTGATGGAGTAGCCGAACTCGCCCGCCAGGGTGCTCAGGATGTTCGCCCCGTAGATGGAGAAGCTGTCCATGAGCAGGAACGCCACCGAGAACGCCGCTGCAAGAAGCGGGAAGGGCTTGCGGAACCGGAAGAGTCTCCCGAAAGTGTAGGCGGCGAGCGGAAGCATGAAGATGCCAAGAGCAGTGACCAGCTTGAAGGCCACCTCGTAGGGGATGAGAACGTTGAGCAGTGCGATAAAGAAGAACGGCAGGGGCATGTAGAAGGTGAGCATGGGCATGCCCGCGTACCACTGCGGTGTCCAGCCGGTCATCTTGAAGTTGGGCAACAGTTCTTGGATGAGGAACTGGGCTGCGTAGTGGTGGGTGCCCATGTCGCCGCCGTTGGTGGTGGTGACAGACAACATGAGGTAGGGCCGGTACAGGAGAACGAGCACGAGGTAGATGACGGAGAAGACGATGATGGTGGGGGCGTGCCTTGCGAGGAAGCCGAAGGTGCGTGAGACCCATTCCGGGCGGGAGCGGACCTCTGCGACAGATGGAGCCAGCACCTCACAGTCCTCGTCGGTGTCGGACGGGGCAATGCTATGAGCGCTGCCCTCTGCGGCCCCGGTGGAGTCCGGCCCCTCAATCGCCGGGCGATCGGCCGGCCGTGTCGCGTCGCCGGTCAGGCCTGTGTTGGCCGCGGCGATGGAGGCATCTTCCCGGTCTGCGGCGCTCTCTCCGGAGATTGACGTCGTCTCGGCGAGGCGCTCTTCCTCATGGTCCTTACGGTAGTCCATCATCATGCGAAAGCATACCTGGATTGAGGCCGTAGTCGCGGAATCTCATTCTGAATACGTCCCGGAGGACGCGGAAACCTTGCCTGAGACTGAAGCTGCTGGGGCGCTCGTATTCGTTCGTGACTGCCATGGGAATGCTTGCGACCCGGAGACCGAGCTTCTCTGCCAGGTACAGCATCTCGACATCCGCGGCAAAGCGGTCGGTGGCGGCGCGCGCGAAGACCTCGCGGGCGGCGGTGCGTCTGAAGCCTTTGAGTCCGGCCTGGGTATCGGGGTAGCGCAGACCGGTGAGCATGGCTATCAGAGCACGGGCGGCCACCCGGGCGGCTCTGTAGGTGGCACTCCTGGTGACTCGCGTCTTGGCGGCGATGGCGATGTCGAGGGAAGGATCGCCTTGCAGGCGCCTGACGATGAGTCGCACGCCGTCCACCCCGAAGGGCAGGTCGGCGTCGGTGAACACGAGGATGTCGCCGCGCCCACTCAGCATACCCACCCGCACCGCGTAGCCCTTGCCACGATTGGGACGATACTCGGTGTAGGCGAGGCGCTCGCGGCCGAAGCGGGCGGCGAGCGCCTCCACCACAGTGGTTGTGGCATCAAGTGATCCATCGTTCACCAAGAGGATCTCGTAGCCGGGGAACTCCTCGAGCAGGGTGACAAGTGTGGACGGTAGGGCGGCGGCTTCGTTGAAAGCCGGAACCACAATGGTGACCGCGGGACGAGGATCCGCCTCCGCTGCCGCCTCGTTGCTCAATGAGGTGCGAAACGGGGTCTCTCCGGTGGCACGCGTCATACCTTCTTCTCTTTGAAGTGTCGCCCGAAAACCAAGAAACGGTAGCCGAGGAAGTTCCAGGTCATCGATACGACAGAAGCGGCGAGCTTCTGAAGGTTGACCGCCCACAAGGCATCGTTGCCGCTCAGCGTGGTGAGAAGCCACAGGCCGCCCGTGTTGATGAACATGCCGGTGACGCTCACGACGATGAAGAGGAGGGCCTCTCGGGCCCAGCTGTGACTGCGACCGGCCGAGAAGGTCCAGTTCTTGTTCCAGAGGAAGCTGTTGACGATACCGGCGGCAATGGCGATGGGGTTGGCAATGAGAAAGGGGACGCCAAACACACCGACGAGGAGGTTGAAGGTGCCGTAGTCCACGGCGGTGTTGAGACCGCCGACAATGCCGAAGCGCGCGACTTGGCCCATTACCTTCTCTCTGCGCAAGAAGTGGGGGACGAGACGCCGCCGCCGCCACGGCTCCTTCTCGGGCAGGGGAGTGCCGGAGGAAGTGGGTACTGTGAGGATCTCGTTGCCGTTCACGTGTTTCGTGGTAACTGGTGCTCCCCCCGCAGCCGCGATAAGACCACGGGTATGCTACCACGAGCCCTCGCAGGCGGCGACTGGGAGGGCCGTCGCGGCTGCGGGGGGAGCACGCTGGCAGCAGGACCGGTCCCGGTGGATGCTGTGCTACCATCTTGAAGTTGACGCCCCTCTGTCCTTCGCGAAGGGCCATCCGATGGAAAACCACCCGATGTTCACCGTTGCCTTTCGCACCCTCGGCTGCAAGCTGAACGCCTGCGAGACGGCGGAGATGCAGGAAGCAGCGCGTGCGCGCGGCCACGAAGTGGTGCCCTGGGAGGTATCTGCCACCTTTCGGGTGATCAATACCTGCACGGTGACGGGCAAGACCGACCGCCAGTGCCGCCACGAGATCCGGCGGGCCAAGAGAGAGCATCCAGAGTGCCGGGTGGTGGTGACCGGTTGTTTCGCGCAGGTGTCGCCCGAGGCTGTTGCTGCGCTGCCCGAGGCCGACGTGGTGCTCGGCAACCTCGACAAGCAGAACCTGTGTGACCATCTGGAGCGTCTGGCGACCGAGGAGGCCCCTGCGGCGGATGGACACGTGCACGTGAGCTCCTATCGGCATGGCGCCCCGTTCGCAGCAGGTCTCATCAGCCACTTCTCCGGATACACGCGCGCCTTCCTCAAAGTGCAGAACGGCTGCGATCATCGCTGTGCCTACTGCATCATCCCCGTCGCACGAGGGCCCTCGAGGAGCATGCCGCTCGCGATGGTGGTGGAGCAGGTGCGTCTCCTTCGTGCCCAAGGCTACCGAGAGTGCGTTCTCACGGGTATTCACATCGGAGCTTGGGGCCGGGACACGCGAGAGGGGGGCCTTGCCCAGCTCCTCTTGGCGCTGGCGGCCGAGTCACGGGTGGGGGATGCCTTCCGTGTGCGCCTGAGCTCCATCGAACCCATGGAGATCACTGACGAAGTGATCGAGGTGATGCGTGAGGCCGGAGATGTGTTCGCCGACCATTTCCATGTTCCCCTGCAGAGTGGGTGTGACTCAGTGCTCGCGCGTATGAACCGGCTCTACGACTCTCGGGCGTACGGGGGCCGCATCACCGCCCTCCATGATTCGTTTCCCGACGCCGCTATCGGGGCAGACGTCATCGTGGGGTTTCCCGGGGAGACCGACGTGGAGTTCGAGAGGACTCTGGGCTTCATCCGCGATCTTCCGCTCACCTACCTTCACGTGTTCAGCTACAGCGATCGTCCCGGCACGGCGGCTTCGGCTATGCCGGATAAGGTGGCCCCGGACGTGATCAAGGAGCGAGGCGTGCGGCTTCGTGCGCTGGGGGCGGCCAAATCGGCCGCCCACCGGGACCATCTCGCCGGAAGGGTCTTCTGCGCCCTGGGCCTGCATCGCTTCGACCAAGAGGCAGGGAGCGGGGTTCTCGCGCTCACAGGGAACTACCAGCAGGTCGCCCTCCCCGAAGGGGAGTGTGCACCCAACCGGTTTGTGCGGGTTCGACTCATCGAGCAGGGAGCGGAAGGTGTGTGGAGCGGACGGCGCGCGGGGGAGGGGCGATGAGAGTCGTGCTGCAGAGGGTGTCTGGAGCCGAAGTACGGGTAGAAGGCGCGACCGTCGGCCGTATCGGCCGAGGGCTCTTGTTGTTCGTGGGGGCCGGAAGGGACGACACGGCTACCCTTCTTGGGCCGTTGGCGGAGAAAGTCGCCCATCTGCGCATCTTCGCCGACGCCGAGGGCAAGACCAATCTGTCTCTGCTCGATGTGGGTGGTGAGGCACTGGTGGTGAGCCAATTCACCCTCTATGCGGATTGCCGCAGGGGCAGGCGGCCGTCGTTCACGCCGGCAGGCGAGCCGGAGGCCGCGAGAGTGTTGGTCGCCGGTTTTCGCGAGGCTTTGGAGGCGTGCGGAGTGCGGTGTGAGGGAGGGGAGTTCGGTGCCTGCATGCAGGTGTCACTCGTGAACGACGGCCCCTTCACCATCGTGCTCGATACAGACGATCTCTCTCTCCCGAGGAAGCCATGAACTACGGACTGTTCGCCGACTATCACACGCACACCTACCGCTGCGGTCACGCCACCGGGCGTGCCGCTGAGTACGTAGCCGCCGCCCGGGCCATCGGACTGGGCGGCATCGGGATCTCTGACCATCTGCCCCTCCTGCCCCACCCGGATCCCGGCATGAACATGCCCCCTTCCGAGCTCGACGATTATGTGGCGGAAGTGCAGGAACTCAAGGCCACGCATCCCGGTTACGTGCTCCTTGGCATCGAGGCTGATTTCCTGCCCGGTTCCTTTTCTGAGCTCAAGAGTCTGTTGGAGGCATATCCCTTTGACTACGTCATCGGCTCCGTCCACTACCTGGAGAGCTGGGGCTTCGACAGCCCCCATCAACTGGAGGAGTGGGACAGGCGACAGATCGACGACGTGTACAGGGAGTACTTCGGGCTTCTCGAGGAAGTCGCGGCGAGCGGCCTCTTCACCATATTGGGGCATCTCGACCTCGTGAAGAAGTTCGGCCACCGCCCGTCCGCCTCGGTGCTCGAGATGACCCGCCGCCTGGTGGGCACGGTCGCGCGGAGCGGTCTCATGGTAGAACTGAACACGGCCGGCTTGCGCAGGCCGGTGGAGGAGATCTACCCTGAGATCAGCCTGCTCAGGGAGCTTCGGGGCGCCCGCGTGCCGATATGCTTCGGCTCCGATGCACATGCCCCCGGGGAGGTGGGTGCAGGTTTCCGGGAGGCAGTGGCTCTCGCCCGCGCCGCAGGCTACGACCGTGTGGGCAGGCTGAGAGAACAGGGTGGAGGTCTCAGGGCGGCCCTGGAGTACCAGCGGCTGTGAGGATTGGCCTTGTCTGCAATCCTGCGGCGGGCGGAGGCAGGGCCGGACTGCTGGTGGGAGACGTGTGCCGTCTTCTGGAGGGGGCAGGTTGTGAGGTCGGGCAGGTCACGACGACGCGATCGGGTGAAGCCGCCGGCCTCGCCCGGGCACTCAGCGAGAAGGCGGAGCGTGTAGCCGTACTCGGGGGTGACGGCACGGTCAACGAGGTGGCCAACGGTTTGGCCTGGACCGGGGTGCCGATGGCGGTCATCCCTGCCGGCACCATCAATGTGTTCGCTCTCGAACTGGGCCTCCCCTTCGACCTGGAAGGTGCGGTGGAGGTGGCGGTTCATGGAGCCGTGCGTCCGCTCGATCTGGGAAAGGTTGGGGATAGGTTCTTCGTTCTCATGGCGGGAGTGGGGCTCGACGCCCTGACCATCCGGGAACTGAGCCCCGAGGCAAAGCGTCGGTATAGTGAGTTGGCTTTTGTGTGGACGGGGCTTCGGGCGTACACACGCCATTCGCTGCCGGATTTCACGGTGATTGTCGACGGAGAGAAGCACGTGGCGAACTTCTGTGTGGTCGGGAACTGCCACTACTATGGGGGGCGGTTCGGAGTGACACACCGCGCCGATCCGGGCGACGGTCTCTTCGATGTCCTGCTGTATGCTGGGCGGGGCTTTCCTAGTGTGGCGGCGTTCTGGGCTGGTGTGCCGCTGGGTCTCCAGGATTTTCACCCCCATGTGGACTACCTGCGCGGCAGAGTGGTGGAGCTGGTTCCCGAGCACGAAGATGACGTCGTCTGGGTGCAGGCCGACGGCGAGATCATAGGAAGACTGCCGGTCAGGGCCGAGATACAGCCCTCCGCGCTCAAGGTCGTCAACAGCTAGGGTATTCGGAAGGAGTCTTCAGGGAGATGGGCAAGCAGACGGTACAGAGGGTGTGGAAGCCGGTAAGTGCGGTTGTCGTGTGCTCGCTTCTCTTGGCGGGCCTCGCGCTGGTGTTCGTGGGCTGTGGAAGTGCCGATGAAGGCGTCGATGCGTCCGGCGCGGCCACTGATGGGGAGACGACTGTGAGCACCGTGGCCGACATGTCGGCGACCACGGTCGTGACGGGGCTGGAGCGTCCCACCACCGTGGTCACCTCCACCTCACCCCCGGAGAAGCCGGCCGGAGGTTCGGGAGGAACGGGTTCGAGCTCCTCGAACGGCGGGAGGTCGGTGGTGGGCGGCAAGTCCACCGAGGAGTACGAGTCTTCAATCCCCGAGCTGAAGAACAGAACGGCTTCTGAGCCGAACAACTTGGATGCCCTACAGGAGCTTGCCATCGCGTATTATCAGACCAAGAAGTTCGCGGAGGCCGCCGCCACGTACGAGGCTATGTTGGCCGTCAGAGACGACCCCATGACTCGCAACAACTATGCCAACGTCCTGAGAGACTGGGGCAAGACGGCTGAGGCGAAGGCGGAATACGGGAAGGCTATCGCAGCGTCACCGTCGCTGGTGGTCGCCTACATCAACTTGGCCTCCGTCTGGGTGGGAGAAGGAGACGTTGGCGAAGCCGTCAAGGTGCTCGACCGAGGCATCGGGGCGACGAGCGGAGAGGACAAGACACGTCTCGAGAGCTACAAAGCCACACTGACCAAGGAGAAAGAAGAGTAGAGGGGGCACGGTCCGCCGGAGGCGCGGGGCACACGTCGCCGCGCAGCCGGAGAGGGAGAGGTGCCGTCGTCTTCTTGGCTGCGCTGGTGCTGACCGTGGGGCTGTCTCTCGTCGTGGGCTCCTTCCTGTCGAGGTCGGGGGTCGAACCGCCCGGCACCATCATCGCGGAGGCCGACTCGGCATGGCGGGATGAAGAGGAGTTGAACATCCTCCTTTTTCCCGCTCCCGTAGCGTCCTCGCCTGAGGTGTGGGAGGAACTCCTGCCGGAGCTCGAAGCGCAGGCGGCGGAGAGCCCTGGTGACGCGCTCGCCTCTCGCCGTCTCGCGCTTGCCTACTACAACCTGGGCTACTACGAGGATGCGCGGGCGGTGTACGAAGTGCTCCTGGCGGTGGAGGACACGGCGCTGATCCGCAATCGGTTGGGCAACGTGCTCCGTGACAGCGGCGACCTCAAGGGCGCGGAGGAAGCATACAGGCAGGCTGTGCAGATCGACCCCGCCTTCCCGGCGCCGTACGTCAACTTGGCCGAATTGCTGTGGCGGAGCCGCCGTGACCAGGAAGCAGTCGCGATACTCGAGCAGGGCTTGGGCGAGGTGCCCGCAGAGGCTCGGGAGCACTTGGAGCGCTCACTCGACGCGATGGGACGGGCTGAATAGCAGCCATCCCAACCGGGTGACACCCTTGCCCGGGCCCGCTCAGCGCACCGAGGCTCGTCGGCCGATCAGATGTCCGTACGTCTGTGGTCGGTCGACGGCCGGTTTCTCTCAAACCCCGCCTGCCTCTCTCTGAGGCTCCAGTCCTCAGGCTGTGGCGGTCACGGTGAGGATTCTCTGCGAGAACGATATCTTCCTATCCGTGAGCGAGAGGTCGATGAGGTCCTGCTCGGCCGGATTCATCAGGAAGAAGCTCTGCTTGAGGGCAAGCGCCTCCTCGGCCTTCAGGCTGAGCGGGTCGAGCCAGTAGTCGAAATCCTGAGTAAGGGAAGCCCGGCCGGTGCTTTCGATGTGAAGCCCCGCCAAGTCGATGAGGGTTTGTATCTCTTGGGGGTTGTAGAACAGCAGGTGGCGCGGGTTGCGGCATCGTTCCATCTCGCCGAGCTTGAGGTCCAAGGCCGGCACCTCGAATGAGACCACGTCCTGGAGCACCAGACGCCCGCCGGGCTTGAGCACCCGGGCGATCTCTCCCAGGGTGCGCAGGGGCTGTGGTTCGCTTGAGAGTGAGAGGAGCCACAACGCCAGGCTGAATTGCGCCCGGTCGAAGGGAAGGCTGTTGAGTGGGCCGGCGTGGAAGTAGACGTTGTGCGTACCGAGCGCAGCGGCCAAGCGGCGACCTTCTTCCGCCAGTTCCTCCTGGGGTTGCACCGCCTCCACCGAGAGCACCTCCGGCGCGATGCGAAGGGCCACCGTGCCCGCTCTGCCGCTCAAGTCCAACACGGCTTCGTCCGGGCGGAGCCGGGCGTGGGTGAGGGCCTGTTCGAAGGGTTGAGTCTCGGGAAATTGGTCCATGAAGGCTAGTTCTCCACTCGGCGGATGGTCACCTTCACCGGGAGTCCGTTCACCGTGAGGTTCTCGGAGAATGTGCCCTCGGCCGGACCGGCGCTTGTGCCAGCCGAGGTCTCGAGCCGCACGCTCAAAGTCTCTCTCTTGACCCAGTCGCCGAAGCTGCGGAGCATCTCTTCGACCTGAGTGGGCCCCTCCACCCACAACTCGATACGATCCTCGATCTGGAAGTCGGCTGCTTTGCGGGTGTTCTGCACGTGATGCACGAGTTCCCGGGCGAGCCCTTCCTCGACGAGCTCGGGTGTGAGCCGGGTGGAGAGTCCCACCACGAGTTCGCCTTCCTGTTGGACGGTGAAGCCCTCCTTCTCCCCGGTCTCGATCACCAGGTCATCGGAGAAGAGTTCGTGGGTGTGACCTTCCAAGTCGACGGCCACGGGTAGCTCAGCCGCGATACGCTTGGCCACGTAGTCGCCTGGGAGTCCGGCCACGGCGGCCGCCACCTGGGGCATCGACTTGCCGAACTTCGGGCCCAGAGTGCGGTAGTTCGGCTTGACGGTATAGGAGACCAGGTCGAGCGCCGAGTCGGCGAAGAGGAGTTCCTTTGCGTTGAGCTCCTCGAGCACCACGTCTGCCAAGCTCTCGAGTGCCTCTCGCTCCCGGGCATCGGCGCTCACCAGCACAGTGGCCAGGGGTTGGCGGACCTTGAGCTGTGAGGCGTTGCGGGCGGCGCGGCCCATGTTCACGACTCGCCGGGCCACGCTCATGCGGAAGGAGAGATCCTGGTCGATGATGCTCTCGTCGGCTTTGGGCCAGTCGGAGAGGTGCACCGACTCGGGCCGGTCGGGGTAGCGCTCGGCGGCGAGGTTGCGGTAGATGTCTTCGGAGAGGAAGGGCATGAACGGTGCCAGGAGCGCCGCCACCGTCTCGAGGCACTCGTGCAGGGTGAGGTACGCCGCTACCTTGTCGTTGTCTTCCTCGCTCTTCCAGAAGCGTCGCCTCGAGCGGCGCACATACCAGTTGGACAGCTCGTCGACGAAGCTCTCTATGGCGCGGCTGGTGGAGAAGGCGTCGTAGTTCTCGAGGCCTTCGGTCACCCGGCCGATGAGGAGGTGGAGTTCGGAGAGGATCCAGCGGTCGAGCAGGGGCCTGTCTCCCACGGGGAGGTCATGGGCGCGCGGGTCGAAGCCGTCGATGTTGGCATAGAGGGTGTAGAAGGAGTAGGTGTTCCATAGGGTCAGGATAAACTTGCGGATGACATCGTCGATGTGTTCCTGGCTGAAGCGGCGCGCGAACCAGGGCGAGCTCACGGTGAAGAGGTACCAGCGCAGCGCGTCTGCCCCCTGTGCGTCGAGTACCGACCAGGGATCGACCACGTTGCCGACGTGTTTGGACATCTTGCGGCCCTCGCCGTCCAAGATGTGGCCCAAGCAGACCACGTTGCGGTAGGAGGAGTGGCCGAAGAGCAAGGCGCTCACGGCAATGAGGCTGTAGAACCACCCGCGGGTCTGATCGATTGCCTCACAGATGAAATCGGCCGGGAAGCGGTTGCCGAAGACCTCTTCATTCTCGAAGGGGTAGTGCCATTGCGCCACCGGCATCGACCCGGAGTCGAACCACGCGTCGATGACCTCGGGCACGCGGGCGGCGGGGGAGCCGCACTCCGGGCAGGAGAAAGTGACCTCGTCCACATAGGGCCGGTGAAGCTCGAGCCCGGAGAGATCGCGGCCGGTCAGCCGCGAGAGTTCAGCCCGTGAAGCCACGGCGTGATCGTGGCCCTGGCTGCAGCGCCACACCGGCAGTGGCGTGCCCCAGTAGCGCTCCCGCGACAGCGACCAATCGATGTTGTTCTCGAGCCAGTTGCCGAAGCGCCCGTGCTTGAGGTGCTCCGGGTACCAGTTCACCTCTTCGTTGGACGAGAGTAGCGCCTCTTTGCGCTCGGTGGTGCGGACGTACCAACTGGACTTCGCATAGTAGATGAGGGGGGTGTGGCAACGCCAGCAGTGCGGATAACTGTGCTCGTAGGGCTGGCGGGCGAACAAGACGCCCTCCTGCTCCAAGTCGGCCATGATCTTCGCATCGGCGTCCTTGACGAAGAGACCGGCGTAGGGAGTCACGACGCCGGTGAAGCGGCACTCCAGGTCGACGGGCATGACCAAGGGCAGGTCGAACTCCCGGCCGATGGCCATGTCTTCGGCTCCGAAGGCCGGGGCGATGTGCACGATGCCCGTGCCCTCCGCCGTACTCACGAAATCGCCGGTGATGATGTACCAGGCGTCCTTGTCGGGGGTGACGAAGCTGTAGGGAGGTTTGTAGTGCCTGCCGGCAAGTTCGGAGCCGGGAAAGGTGTCGACCACCTGGGCGTCGGGGCCGAGCACCGGATACACGAGGTCGTGGGCGAGAATCAGGTACTCGCCCTCGTGATGCACCTTGGCGTAGGTTATGTGCTCGCCCACTGCCGCGGCTACGTTGGAGATGAGGGTCCAAGGTGTGGTGGTCCACACCAGCAGGCTGGTGTCACCCGGGTCCTCACCGGCCGGCCCGGTGTCGCCGTCACCGAGCAGGGGGAAGCGCACGAACACCGAGGGGTCGGTGACCAGTTCATACCCCTCCGCCAACTCATGCGACGAGAGGGCGGTGCCGCAACGCGGGCAGTACGGCACCACTTTGTAGTCTTGGTAGAGGAGCCCCTGCTTGTGAAACTCGGCGAGTATCCACCATACCGACTCGATGTAGTCGTCGGTCATGGTCCAGTACGCCTCGTCGAGGTCGATCCAGAAGGCGATGCGCTCGGTCATTCGCTTCCAGTCGTCGACGTACTCGGTGACCGACTTCTTGCAGAGCTCATTAAACCTGGCGATGCCGTAGGCCTCGATCTCTTCCTTGCGGTTGAAACCCAGCCGCTTCTCGATCTCGAGCTCGACCGGCAGCCCGTGGCAGTCCCAGCCGGCCTTGCGGGCGACGAAGTTGCCCCTCATGGTGCGGAAGCGCGGATACACGTCCTTGAAGATACGGGCGAGCACGTGGTGGGCCCCCGGCCGACCGTTGGCGGTGGGGGGGCCTTCGTAGAAGACCCACTCGGGACAGCCTTCGCGGAGCTCGATGCTCTTCTCGAAGATACGATTCTGCTTCCACCACTCGAGTACCGACTGCTCCAGAGCGGGGAAGCTCTGGTAGGTGTCGACAGGGCGGTAGAAGCCTTGGGGCGAAGCGGGACGGGCGTCGGGCGAGTGGCCACCGGCACCCGGTGTGGTCTCAGACATGTGGTGCATTCCTCCTTGCGGTCTTGCGCTCCACTACCGTGCGCGTCAGAGCTGCACTGGTGCGTCAAAGCTGCACTGACTTCTGTAGGGACGGGATGCAGTCCCGCGGTACCACCCTACTTGACCGCCCGGAAGGCGACCCACTCTGCGGGCGCTTCGTTCACGCCCCCCTCCTGTCACGGGAAGGACCCGGCCAGGTCTACTCGGCCGCGCGGCGATGAAGTAAGCTGTCCCTTGAGGGAACATGCCCCCGGCTCTGTGTGCCGGGATGCCACGGCCTTTCGGCTGGCGGCTCGGGGAGGATCTTCGGCCCACCGTTCCGGCCGGACTCACACCGTCGCCGGCTCGCTCGCTCGGATGAGGAAGGCCTACTCGTTCCCGTCATAGCCTTTGAAGAAGGAAGTCTATTCCGGGACCGGCCAAACTTCAAGGCGCTCCCCGTGGGAGCCGGCCGTTGTGCAAGGAGGTGCCGTGTCGAGACGCTCGTGGCTCGCGGTAGGAGTGATCGTGGGTGCCGGGGTGCTGGTGGTGGCTCTGGCCTTCCTGCTTCGCGCCCAGTTTCTTCCGGAGGCCGGAGACGGACTCATCGCAGGGTCCACCTCGTCGTCCGTGGATCCGTACGAATTCCCCGAAGCCGTGGAGGCCGATATGGAGGCGGTGAGGGAGGCCAAGTTTCTGAGTGTGACCCTCATCGAGGGTGAGGGTGTGCGTAGTTACCTGGTGGCCTCCGGACATCCTCTCTTTCCCCGGTTGGCCGAAGAAGTGGCTTGCGCAGTGGAGCTTCCCGGTGTGGAGGGGGGTTCGGCCGATGCAAGCCTCACCTTCGTCCTTCACGACAGGCGTACTATTACCTTTGTGATGGACGAGCAGACCGGAGACCTGTGGCGTGATGGTACCGTGTACAGGCCGGCGGAGGGATTCCTCGAAGACGTGCGGAGGGCCGTCGGGTCCGAGGCCGGGGGTGAAGGGGGCGGCGGCACGTGAGCGAACCGGGCATCGAACAGGAGCTCATCGAGGAGGCGCCGGTGGCTCTGGGAGGCCACGAAGCTGGGAAGGCGCAGGAGTTCGCGGAGCGGCTGGTGGAGGCGGTGGGGATCGTGCTCCTTGGCAAGGCCGCGACTTTGCGGGACTGCGTGGTGGCGCTCTTCGGCCAGGGTCACGTGCTCGTCGAGGACTTCCCCGGAGTGGGCAAGACTCTTCTTGCCAAGGCTTTGGCGCAGTGTGTGGATTGTGCCTTCTCGCGTATCCAGTTCACCCCCGATCTTCTCCCGAGCGATGTGACCGGGGTCAACATCTTCAACCAGAAGAGCGGGGAGTTCGAGTTCCGGCAGGGCCCCATCTTCGCCAACATAGTGTTGGCCGACGAGATCAACAGGGCTTCGCCCAAGACGCAGTCCAGCCTGCTCGAGTGCATGCAGGAACGCCAGGCCACCATCGACAACGTCACCTACGCGGTTCCGACTCCTTTCATGGTGATAGCCACTCAGAACCCAATCGAATACGAGGGCACCTACTCACTGCCCGAAGCGCAGTTGGACAGGTTCATGATGCGGGTGTCGCTGGGCTACCCGGACGCGGGTGAGGAGGCGCGGCTGTTGCTCGAGGAGAGTGGAGAGGAGGCTCTGGCCGGACTCGTCCCGGTGATGAGTCGGGAGGAGGTGCTGGAGACGGCGAGGTGGGTCCGACGGGTGAGTGTCTCGGAAGCCGTGAGAAGGTACATCGTCGACATACTGCAGGCCACGCGGGAGGACGGCGACATCTACCTGGGGGCGAGCCCGCGCGCAGGCCTTTCCCTCTTGCGCGCAGCCAAGGTGAGCGCTCTCATCCGGGGGCGTACCTATGTGGTTCCTCAAGACGTGAAAGACAGGGCGGTGCGCGTGCTCGCCCATAGGCTCATCCTCTCGCCGGAGGCGCGCATGCACAGCAGGAGCGCCGAGACGGTGGTCGAAGCCCTGCTTCACACCGTGCCCGCGCCCTCCGGCTAGAAGGCGACACGAAGGGGGAACAGTGCCCAGCCGGCGAGGCAAGGCCCTTCTCGTGACCGCAGCGGTGCTGTACGCAGCCGGGCGGCTCATTGGTACCTGGGAGCTCTACTTCGCCTCGTTCGCGGTGGTCTTCATGGTGGGCCTCTCGGTGGCGGTGGTGGCTGCGTCGGCTCACTCACTCCGCGTGAGTGTGCGCTTCGAGCCGGAGCAACCTTCTGCCGGCGACAACGCCCTCATGACGGCCGAGGTGGCGAACTACTCCCTGTGGTGTGCGCCCGATGTGACCCTCCGCGTTGATCTGACCGAGGCCTGCGGAGAGGCAGTGGAGTGGAGCCTGGGGACGATGTGGCCGCGGCGCAGAAAGGCGCTTGAGCGCCATTCTGCGCCGCTCCGGCGAGGTAGCTACGACTTGGCCGCACCCGAACTGGTGGTCTCCGACCTCCTCGGCCTGGCCCGACGGGTCACCACTCATGGGGAGGGCCGGACACTCCTGGTGCTCCCCCGCATCGCCCGGCTGTCGGTGTTCACCTCGCTGGCGGGCGGGTTTGCCGACCCTTCCGGAGGTCTGCGCGGCCGTCTCTCCGGGAGCGCCTCGGAGTTCCGTGGAGTGAGGCCCCATCAGCCCGGGGAGCCGCTCAGCCGCATCGATTGGAAGAGCACAGCCAAGACGGGAGTGCTCATGCTGAAGGAGACGGGCGATCCGGGGAGAGCCCGCACGGTGGTCGCGGTCGACGGCTCACGCTATGCGGTGAGCGGCCTTCGCCCCGCGGACAGCTTCGAGGCCACGGTCTCGGTGGCAGGCAGCATCGCGGACCTGCTGCTCAGGCAGGGGATGCCGGTGGAACTCCTCCTTCACGGCGCCGTCCCCAAGGAAGTGGTGTTCGAGGGGGAGGAAGGCGAGCGGCATCGTCTGCTCGAGCTTCTCGCTCTGGCAAGGTCGGATGCCGACCGCTCCCTGGGTGAATCGCTCGACCGGGGGCTTGCCCGTCCGGCCGGCAGTGCCGGAGCGGTGATCATCTCCTCGGCCTTCGACCGCGGGTTGCTCCTTGCGCTCGGTTCGCTGGCCGGGAGGAAGGTGCCGCTCCTCGTCGTGCACGTATCGCCCTCTTCCTTCGGGGGCCGGCCCTCCGACGTGGGAGAGAAGCGCTTCCTTCTCGGGCTGGCCCAGGCAGGGATTCCTGCGCTCACGGTGCGCGCGGGAGACTGCCTGGAGGAGGTGCTCGGCGAGGGTCTGCGGCCTCGTGGCGGCGGCCGCGGTCCCGGTAGCGGCCGGGAGCGGGGTGTGCGGGCCGAAGTCGCCGGGATGCCCTCCTCCCCCGCCGGCTCTTTGGCCTCGGCAGCGGGAGACCTGCCGTGAAGGCCACCGCCCCGACACCGGCGGCGAAGCCGACGGTTCTCTGGGCGCGCCTCTTCCGGGCGGGGGTGTTCTTCGCCATGGCATGTGTGGTGCTGCTCAATCTCGACCGAGCCGTGAAGACGGACCTGCGCGCGTCGCTCTTCGTGGCAGGTGCGCTCGGCTTCTTGAGTATGGTGCCCGGGGTGATACTGCCGAGGCTGCGTTCGCTCACCGTGGGCACCCTCCCCCTGCTCCTCTACGCCGTGTTCCGCCTGAGCGGGCAGTTGCCGGCCGAGCCCACGGGTGTCACTGCCGTCTTGGGCTCCTATCTGGGACAGCTCAGGCGCGGTGTTGTCGCCTACATGGACGATGTGTACCCCCTCACCGTGGAGGGAGTCCCGGACCTTGAACTCGTCGTCCTCACCTTTGTGGCGCTGGCCGTTGCCGCCTCCGCCTACGTGGCGGTGGTTCTCGATCACCCCCTCGCGGGGAGTGCAGGTCTCTTCGTGCTGCTTGCGGGCGCATTGGCCGTTGATCTCGGCCACACCGACCGCTGGGGAATTATCCTCTTCGCCATCCTCTTCGCCCTGTTGCTCTACACAACGAGGCCGACTCCCTCCGGGTTGCGGGGGGTGCGCTCGGTCGCTGCCGCCTTGGGCTGGGGAGGCGCCGGTGTTGCCTTGGCTGCTGCACTTCTCCTTGTGGCACCGGGCATCGCCGCGCCGGCAGCTCTTCGGTGGACCACTTGGGGCTCGGGTACCGGGCCCAATGAGCGTCTCGTGTTCAACTGGCGACAGAATTACCCGCGCCTTCTCGATCCCGGCAATCGCTTTCCTCTCATGACGGTCGATTCCGATCTCCCCTACTACTGGCGTGCGAACACGCTGGAGGTGTTCACGGGCGATTCGTGGCTTGCGACGGGGGCGTTTCTCACCTCTCTGGGTGAATCCACCGAAGAGCGCCTGTTCCCCCCGGCGGAGACGGCTCCACTGGGCACGCGGACGCGTCAGCGCTTCGACGTCACTGCCCTCTACACTTCTTTTCTGTTCGCCGGCGGCCAGCCCCAGAGTCTCGACCTCCCTCTCCCGGTGGAGGTATCCGTGTCCGACAGCGGGGCGTTTCGGACCTGGCGGTCACTGGGACCCCGGTTCTCGTATTCGGTGGTCGGCTTCGTGCCGAGGGTGAGGCCGGCCGATGTGGCGGGGGCTGGGCGCGGATACCCGGTCGGTGACGACTTCGGGCGCAGGTATCTCAACCTCCCGCTGCCCACCGTAGCCGAGATGGCGGCGCTTCAGGGCGAGCCGGATCAATCTGGAGAGGCCCCCGCCGCCACCTCTCGTCTTCGCGAGGAATTCGAGGGGGTCTATGAACTCAACGAGGAGATCGTGGGCGCCGCCGATGACCCCTACGAGATTGCGCTGCGCATCGAGCGTTTTCTGCGGTCCCGCTACGCGTATGCGCTCGACCCACCGCGTGGAATCCTGCGCTCGCCGTACGCGAGCTTCCTCCTTCAGACCAAGAAGGGCTTCTGCCAGCACTTCGCGGGGAGCATGGTGCTTCTTCTCAGGTTGAACGGTGTCCCGTCACGGGTGGCTGTGGGCTTCCTTCCCGGCGAGGCGATTGGTGATCGCACCTATCTGGTGACCACGAACGAGGCACACTCCTGGGTGGAGGTTTATTTCCCCGGTTTCGGCTGGCAGCCCTTCGAGCCCACGCCCGGCAATGCGTTGCCTATTCCGGGGGTGTCGAGCACCACGCCCGGCTTTACCGACCCCTTCGCCGAGAGGAATCGGGGCGGGCGTGACGCGACCGGGGGTGGAGCGGGCACGGCCGGGCTGCCCCCCGAGGAGGCGGACTTCGCGCCCGGGGCGGGTGGCGGGGACGCGCCTGTGTCCGCACACGGCGGCGGTTGGTGGGCGGCTGCCGCCTGTGTGGCTGCGCTCCTGCTTCTGCCTGGGGGGCGGCGGGGAGCGGAGATCCTCATCATGGGCCGACGAAAAGGGGTGGCGAGGCTCTTGGCAGAGATTCGCGCGCTCAAGCGGGACGTGCGTGCCTTCGGAATCGCCGTAGACGAGTCACTGACCCTCGATGAGCTTGCCGGGAAGGTATACCGCCGCGCCGGGTTCGAGCTTGCCGGGGAGGTGGAGAGGGTGCAGGAGGTGCTGTTCGGCGGGTCGCCGGCCGCCGCCGAGGCGGCGGCCGGCCTCGGTGCGGCCCGGCCGCGCCTCCGGCGGGCGCTGCGGAGGCGGGTCGGCTGGTGGCGCGCCCTGCTCGCGTGGTACCGTGTGCCTTCGTTGACGCGCCCGTCGGCAAAGCGGGGCGGTGCGTACGCTGCGGAGGGCGAGTGATGACGTCTCTGGAACGAGGGTGCAGAAAACCGGGCGCGGGTGGGGTGTTGCCCCGTTGCGCCGCCATGGCTGTCGGCTCGGTTCCGCATGCCGACGCGACGGCGGCTATGCAGCTCATGCTCCGGTATACCCCGGATATCCTCGCCTGGCCGCAGTTGCCGCAGCGGTCGTTTCTCGAGCAGATGTACGTGCAATTCAGCGAGGGTCTGCCCGGCCGTATCATCGATGCCTCGGAAGAGGTGCTCTCGGTGGAGGACGAGGTGCCCCCCGAGGAGCTCATGGAGTTTCTCGAGGCTCTGGAGTCGGGCGACCTGGGGCGCTTCGCGGTGTCGCCCGAGTACGCAGCCGGGCTTGGTCCGCTCGAGGAGGTGCTCGCGCAAGCGGCTCCCGCTTTCGTGAAGGGCCAGGTGGTCGGCCCCGTGAGCTTCGGCCTGGCCGTCACCACAAGGAGCAAGAAGGCGCTCCTCTACGACCAGACGATGCTCGAGGTGGTCACCGCACTGGTGAAGGCAAAGGCGCTCTGGCAGGAGGCCCTCTTGCGTGCCTGGGGGCACCGATCCGAGCCGGTCGTGGTGTTCGATGAGCCCTACCTCACCCAGCTCGGCTCGGGCTTCGTGTCGCTTCCGGTGGAGGCGGTCTACCCGCCGCTCTCAGAGTGCATGGGGGCGCTGTCGTGCCTGGTCGGCATCCATGTATGCGGGGGTACTGACTGGGCGGGAATCGTGGAGCGGTTGCCTGTCGACTTGTTGAGTTTCGACGCGGCCGACCATCTCGATTCGGCCCTTGCACACGCCGGGGCTCTGACCGGATTCGTGGCCCAGGGCGGCCTCATCGCCTGGGGAGCGGTACCGAACGACGAAAGGGCGTGGGACCTCAGTCCCGAGACGGTGGCGGCGGCGGTGCGGGAAGGGGCTCAGGCCCTCAGCGCGGCGCCGGGCCTGTCCGTGGCCACGGTTCTTTCGCAGTCGTTCGTCTCACCGGCGTGCGGTACCGGCACGTTGAGCGAAGAGCTGGCGGAGCGCTGTTTCGCCTTGTGCCACGCAACCTCACAGCTCTTGCGAGAGGAACTCTGAGCCCTGTCGTTTGGCGAGGACTGAAGCCTCGCCTGTAGCCGCACCGATTCGCAGCCGGCCCGCATCCTTGCCCGGCTCCCGCCGTGGCGGACCTCATCTGTCTCAACCATGAACCTGGTCGTCCCAGCCGGGCGATCGTCGACTACACCGCCAGACGTGGCATCAATCGCCTGGCCTGTCACGCATGGGCGCAGAGTCGGGGCACAGCCATGCCATTCCTCCGAGGTCGGTTCTTCCGGCCGCAGTAGCGCATTCCCGGTTGTACGTGTTCCTCGGCGTCGACGGGGGAGCCTATACATAGCCTTACGTTGTAAACTTGATGACGTTTCGTTATATTGACGCCCCAGTTCATTGCTACCCGAGGTTCCTGAATGCCCTCACGCTCTCACCGAGTGGTCGTGGTCGCTCACTGCCACCTGAACGCGAACACCAAAGTGCACGGCCTAGCGAACTATCGCGCTGTGCGCCGCGATGTTCTGGCACCGCTTCTGTCTGCTGAGGTCGGCATCGTGCAACTGCCTTGCCCAGAAGCTGGTCACTTGGGCATGGCGCGTTGGGGCATGAGTCGCGAGCAGTACGACACAGCCGCCTATCGTCGTCACTGCAGGGAGATCATCCGTCCGCTCCTCGATACGCTCATCGAGCTTGCGGCCGACGGCTGCACGATCGAGCGTGTCATCGGAGTCGACGGCAGTCCGAGTTGCGGCGTGGGTCGAACCTGCGTTGGCTACGAAGGAGGCGAGATCAGCAAGCTTGCAGAGGGGGATGGGGTGCCTCGCTGCATCTCAGTCGAAGGCCGAGGTGTCTTCATGCAGGAACTGGAGAAGATGCTGACCGAAGAAGGTTTGGACGTACCGTTCCAGGGTGTCTGCGAGTAGGTGGGACACACATCGATGCACATGCAAGTTGGGCAAAGTGAAGGAGGTCACATGAAGCAGCGCAATGCTCGGTCTTTCGGACTGGTCTTGTGCATCACAATGGCGTTTGCACTCATCCTCGGCCTGTCCGGGTGCGGCAACGAGGCCGAGACTGGATCGTCAGACGATTCACTCAAGACAGTGCAAGAGCGAGGAGAACTGATCGTGGGACTCGCGCCCTTCTATGCTCCGTTTGAGTCGACGAATGAGACGACCAAGGAGATCGAGGGCTTCGACGTGGACTTGGCCGGTGTCATCGCCGAGAAGATGGGAGTCAAGGCCGTTTTCAAGGGGGCTGAATGGCAGGGACTGCTGGGTGGCCTCGAAAAGGGTGACTACGACGTGCTCGTCACGGCTATGTCGAAGAAGGAGGCGGCGGAAGCCAACGTGGAGTTCTCTGACGTCTACTACTTGCTCGATGACATCATCATCGTCCCCAAGGGGAACCCGAAGAACATCAGTGGCAAAGACGACTTGGCCGACATGGTGGTGGGAGTACAACTGGGCTCAGGTTCCGAACAGATCGGTGACGCACTGAACACGGAGGTCGGCTTCAAGGATCTCAGGAAGTACAAGCTGACGCAAGATGCCATGAACGACCTCAAGGCTGGCCGCATCGATGCGGTGCTTGCCGGCGAGACGTTCGCCGTGGAGCAGAGCAAGGTGGATCCGAGCTTTGATGTAGTTGGTGAACCACTCGAAAGCGCCGAAATTGTGGCGGTGTTTCGCAAGGGATCGACAGCACTGGTGGAGGAGTTCAACAGACAACTCGCGGTTGTCATCCAAGAGGGTACGTACGATGAGCTGGTCGCCAAGTGGTTGACGGTGACTCTCTAGGCAGGTGATCCTTCCCGGCCGGGGTGGCTTCTGCGAGAGCGGAGGCCGCCCCGGCCGCAAGTGAATGGCGATCGATATGGATACGGTTCAGTGGCGCGTGATCGCGGATTGGGCTCCCGAGCTGTTGCGGGCTGCCGGGGTGACTCTCCAGATCACGGTGCTATCGTTTCTTTGCGCGCTCACCATCGGTATCGTTGTGGGGACTCTGCGGTCGCGGCGCACCTGGGTCGCCAGGTTGCTTGGTCTCTATGTGGAGCTCTTCCGCGGTACTCCCCTTCTCGTGCAGCTCTTCTTCATATACTACGGCCTGGCCCAGTTAGGGCTTGTCATGCCCGCGTTCACTGCGGCCGTCGTGGGGCTGGGCCTGAACGGGGGAGCGTACGTGTCCGAGATCGTCAGGGGCGCACTCTCGGCAATCGGCAGGGGCCAGTACGACGCCGCGCACTCTTTGGGCTTCGGCTGGGTCGGCACCATCACGTGGATCGTCATGCCTCAGGCTTTGCGCATTGCCACCCCGCCTCTGGTCAATTCGTTCGCCTCGATGCTCAAAGACACCTCACTGGTCTCGTTGCTGGCGATCACCGAGATGATGAACATCGCCAATCAGATCTACTCGAGGACCTTTCGCGCGTTCGAGATATTCGCAGTGGTGGCCCTCATGTACTTCGTCATGACGTACGGGTTCTCGGTGGCCAGTCGTGCACTCGAGAGACGGCTTGCGGGTGCGGGGGGCCTCGGAAAGGCTCGATGATTGATGCCACGAACCTGTCGGTCAGAAAGCGATACGAAGAGGAGGGTCCGAAACGGAGGGTGCCACCGTCGCCGTCTGCCGGTGGGCCACGATATGCGCCGACCTCGACGCCCTCTGGACCGTCGTTCAGTGCGCAGCCTGACCTTCTGCCTCTTGACTCGACCCGTGTGGAGTGCGCCTGTTCCCTGAAGGCAGTCCGCTGCTCGGCTCTGGCCCATGTGTGAGGGTAGGGGCACCTCCCCAGCCACTCCCGCCGCCTCTGGGGGGATGCCGGTCTGCATCTCGCCTGTGCTCCGGACGGCAGTCCCCAAACGGTCGAAACCTGGTCGTCCCAGCCGGGCGATCGTCGACTACACCGCCCGACGTGGCATCAATCGCCTGGCGTCAGAAGGCCCGATATGCTATCTTCTCGGGCGGCCTTTTCTGGACCATTCCGCGTAAGAAAGAGATCACTATGGTGGAAGAGCTTCAGAGTCTACTTGACCGCATTCAGAAAGATGGTGTCGAGCAAGCCCAAGCCCAAGCCGAGCGCATTGTGGCCGAGGCCGAGGAGCGGGCTCGTTCCATCATCAGCGACGCCGAGCGGCGGGCAGCCGAGGCGCTGGCCAAGGCCGACAAGGACGCCCAGGTATTCACGGAACGAAGCACCAAAACCCTGGAGCAGGTTGCGCGAGATTTTCTCCTCGGGATCAAGCGTGATGTAGAGACTATCTTCCGGGAGAGTGTGAGCGAGGTGGTCGGCGAGGCCCTCACGCCCGAGGTCATGAACGACATGCTCGTCAACATGGCTCGCGCGTACGGAGCGTCCGGGCTCAAAGAGACCCGCATCGATCTGCTGCTCAGCCCGGAAGACCAAGAGACGTTCGTTCAGGGCTTCCTCGCTCGCTATCGCGAGGCGCTGGGCAAGGGCATCACCATACACGCCGACAAGACCATCCGCCGTGGCTTCAAGGTCTCGCTCAAGGACGACAAGCTCTATCACGACTTCACGCAGCAGGCCATCGCCGACTCGGTGTCTGCCCTGTTGAAGGCTCCATTGGACGAGATTGTGAAGAAGGCGGCGGCCGAGGCGGAGGAGAGCAGCTAGGTGGCCTATCACTATCTGGTTGCGAGCCTCCCGCTACTCACCTTCGACCAGGAGATTCCTTTCGCCCCCACTGAGTTCGTCTCCATGTGTGAGACACAGCTCAGCAAGAGTGACCTCGCCGACGTGCGCAATATCGTGGCGCGGCGGCTCGATCAAGTTGAACACCCGGTCTTCAGGCTCTATGTGGCGGCGGACACCCAGCTGCGCAGTGCGCTGGCGCGCATCAGGGCGTCTCGTGTGTCTTTGGATCCGGGTCCATTCCAGAAATCTTATGCAGGCTTCAGCGTCTACGCCGAAAAGCTCGCGACTGAGGCCATGAGCGCCGCGAATCCACTCGAGCGCGAGCTGATGCTCGACAAGTTCAGATGGCAGTTTCTCGACGAGCTGGTGGTACTCGACGCGTTCGGTGCCATCGCCGTCATGGCGTTTGCGGAGAAGCTGCTGATAGTGGAGAGGTGGCAATCCCTCACTGAGGAGAAGGGCAAGTCCATCGTGGAGCAGATAGTGGAAGCCAACGTCGCGGGAATCAAGCTATGAGCACGAACAGAGGAAGAATTGTAGGCGTCAACGGAAACATGGTGACGGTCGAGTTCGACTTGGCCGTCAGCCAGAACGAGGTGGCGTTCATCGTGGTCGACGACCTCAGGCTCATCGCCGAGGTCATCCGCGTGCGTGGCCGCTACGCCGACCTCCAGGTGTTCGAAGACACGAGCGGCCTTGTGGTGGGAGGCCAGGTGGAGTTCGCCGGCAACATGCTTGCCGTGGAACTCGGCCCCGGCCTGCTCACGCAGATCTTCGACGGCCTTCAGAACCCACTGCCGGCTATCGCTGACAAGTACGGGTTCTTCCTGCCCCGGGGCATCTATCTCGCGGCGCTTCCTCGAGACAGCGTCTGGGAGTTCACACCGAAGGTGCAGCCCGGTGACACAGTGAAAGCCGGTGACGCGCTGGGCACTGTCCCTGAAGGCATCTTCGAGCATCGGGTCATGGTCCCCTTCTCCTTCCGGGGTATGTACAAGGTGAAGAGCGTCGCCTCGCCCGGCAGCTATGTCATCGAAGACGAGATCGCCGTGCTCGAGAATGAGAACGGCGAATTCAGCGTATCGATGCTGCAGCGCTGGCCTGTCAAGAGGCCGATCACCTGCTACGACGAGCGCCTGCGTCCCACCGAGCAGCTGGTGACGAAGATGCGCATCATCGACACCTTCTACCCGGTGGCCAAGGGCGGCACCTACTGTATCCCCGGGCCCTTCGGTGCGGGCAAGACGGTGCTACAGCAGCTCACCAGCCGCCACGCCGATGCCGACGTGGTGGTCATCGCAGCCTGCGGCGAGCGCGCGGGCGAGGTGGTGGAGACTCTGCGCGAGTTCCCCGAGCTGCTCGATCCGCGTACGGGCAAGAGCCTTATGGAACGCACCATCATCATCTGCAACACCAGCTCGATGCCGGTGGCCGCCCGTGAAGCCTCTGTGTACACAGCAGTGACTCTGGCCGAGTACTACCGGCAGATGGGACTCGACGTCCTGCTGTTGGCCGACTCCACCTCCCGCTGGGCCCAGGCTCTGCGCGAGATGTCGGGCCGGCTGGAGGAGATCCCGGGCGAGGAGGCCTTCCCCGCCTACCTCGAGTCGGTAATCGCCGCCTTCTACGAGCGGGCCGGTATCGTGAGGCTGAACGACGGCAGCATCGGATCGGTTACCATCGGGGGTACCGTGAGTCCCGCCGGGGGCGACTTCGAAGAGCCGGTCACCCAGTCCACCCTCAAGGTGGTGGGTGCCTTCCACGGGCTTTCGCGGGCCCGCTCCGACGCCCGCCGTTATCCGGCCATCGACCCGCTCGACAGCTGGAGCAAGTACTCAAGCATTGTCCCCGAGGACGACCTCGCTCTGGCCAGGCGCATGCTGAGGCAGGGGCACGAGGTACAGGAGATGATGAAGGTCGTGGAGGAGGAAGGTACCTCCATGGACGACTTCGTCGTCTATTTGAAGGGTGAATTCATCGACGCCGTCTACCTGCAGCAAGACGCCTTCGATGCGATTGACGGCGCCAGCTCAGCCGAGCGGCAGCAGCACGTGTTCGGGCATATGGCGAGAGTACTGGCCACGCCCATGAACTTCGAAGACAAAACGGCGGCCCGCCGGTTCTTTCAGACCCTGCAGCAGTTGACGAGGGACTGGAACCGCACCGAAATGGGCAGCGAGGACTTCCAAGCCCTCGAGAATCGCCTCGACGAAATGATCGCAGAGGTGGTGAGCCATGCGTAAGGTCTACCACGAGATTACTCAGATTGCCGGTAACGTCATCACGGTGGTCGCCAACGATGTCACCTACCGGGAGCTGGCCGAAGTGAGCTCTCCTTCCGGTAGCTCTCTTGCCCAGGTGATCCGCCTCGAGGGCGATCACGTGACCCTGCAGGTCTTCGAGGGTACCCGGGGCGTACCCACCGACGCCGAGGTCCGCTTCCTCGGCCAGCGCCTGAAGACCCCCTTCACCGATTCCCTCATGGGAAGGGTGTTCGACGGTGCCGGCCAGCCGCGGGACAACGGGCCGGCGCTTGAGGAGAACCCCATCGATATCGGTGGTCCCACGGTCAATCCGGCCAAGCGCATCATCCCGCGGAAGATGATCCGTACCGGTATCCCGATGATCGACATCTTCAACACCCTGGTGGAGTCGCAGAAGCTCCCCATCTTCTCGGTGGCCGGTGAGCCCTACAACGAGCTGCTTGCCCGCATCGCCCTCAATGCCGAAGTCGACATCATCATCTTGGGTGGCATGGGTCTCAAGTACGATGACTACTTGTACTTCCGCGATACGTTGGAGGAGGAAGGCGCACTTTCCCGCTCCATCCTCTACATTCACACGGCCGCCGACCCCACTGTGGAATGTCTGCTCGTGCCCGACACCTGTTTGGCTGTGGCTGAGCAGTTCGCCCTGCAGGGGCAGCGCGTGCTGGTGCTTCTGACCGACATGACCAACTTCGCCGACGCCATGAAGGAGATCGCCATCACCATGGAGCAGATCCCCTCCAACCGTGGCTACCCCGGCGACCTCTACAGCCAGCTGGCCGCCCGCTACGAGAAGGCGGTCGACTTCGAGGGTGCGGGCTCCGTGACTGTGCTTGCCGCGACGACCATGCCCGGCGACGACGTCACCCACCCCATCCCCGACAACACCGGCTACATCACCGAGGGTCAGTTCTACCTGCGCAACGCCCGTATCGAGCCCTTCGGCTCTCTGAGCCGGCTCAAGCAGCAGGTGAACGCCGACACCCGCGAAGATCACCGCACCATCATGAACAGCATGATCCAGCTGTACGCATCGTACAAGGAGAGCCTGGAGAAACAGTCCATGGGTTTCCGCATGAGTGCGTGGGACAACAGGCTTCTCAAGTACGGAGCGCTGTTCGAAGAACGCATGATGGACCTCAGCGTGAACATCCCCCTGGAGCAGGCGCTCGATCTGGGGTGGGAGACGCTGGCCGAGTGCTTCGAACCTGCCGAGACGGGTATTCCCACCAACCTCATCGACAAATTCTGGCCCAGGGCCAGAGTGGAGGCCTAAGGGCGCAGTCATGGCCAAAGTCAAGAAGACCAAGAACGCCCTCAAGGCTCAGCGGGACGCCCTCGACCGCTTTCACCGCTTCCTGCCCACGCTGGAGTTGAAGAAGCAGCAGTTGCAGACGGAAGTGCGCACGGTCGATGCTCTTCTGCGCGAGAAAGACGCGGAAGAGCAGGCGCTTGTCGCGGAGATCACTCCCTGGATCAAGCTGTTGGCCGAGGATGTGGACCTCGCCTCGTACCTGGAGCTCAAGGAGATGATCATCGAGACCGGCAACATCGCCGGCGTGAACGTCCCCGTGTATCAGGATGTCGTCATCGTGCAGAATCCGGTTGACCTCTTCGCCACCCCGCCGTGGGTCGACGACGCTCTCTCCGTGCTCCGCCGTCTCATCCGCGTGCGCATGGAGCAGGTGGTGCTCAGAGAGCAGAGGCGCCTGTTGGCCGAGGAACTTCGCATCACCTCCCAGCGGGTCAACCTGTTCGAGAAGGTGAAGATCCCGGAGTGCGAGGAGAACATCCGTATCATCAACATCGCTCTCGGTGACGCCCAGACGGCGGCGGTCGCCCGGGCCAAGATTGCCAAGGGCAAAGGCCAGGCCATCGTGAGTGGCAAGAGTGGGGTGACGGAATCATGATTGTACCGATGAAGCGTCTCACGCTCCTTGCACTTGCCGCTGAGCAGCAGACCACGCTCGAATCCCTGCACGACTTGGGGGTGGTGCACGTCACCCACGTGACGGAGCCGGCGGGTGAGGATCTGGAGAAGGCCCAGGCTGCGCTTGCTGAAGCTGAGCGGGCGCTTGAGCTTGTGGACCATGTGGTGGCTGAGAGGAAGGCCGCAAAGGAAGCCAAGGGCAGGGGCGCAGAGAAGGAAGAGACTGCGGCCGTCGAGCCTTCCGGTGATCTTTCGCCGGAGGAGGCCATGGACGAGGTCTTGGGTCTTGGTGCCAGGCGCAAAGAAGTGAAGGACTCCCTGGCGGCACTCTCCAGCGAACTGGAACGCGTGGAGCCGTTGGGAGACTTCGACCCAGCGGTCGTGCGGAAGCTGGCTGGCGAGGGCGTGACCGTGAGGCTCTTCCACACCCAGCTCTCGGCCAACCTCACGCAGCCCGAAGGGCTGATACTGAAGGAGGTCGGCAAGGACGAGCGGCATCGTTACTTCGTGGTGGCCGGCCCCGGAGAGTTCGCTCTTGAGGATTTGGATCTGGGTGCGCCTGTGGTAGAGGTTCGTCTGCCAGAAAGGTCGCCGGGCGAGACCCGGGGGCTCATCGAGGAGCACGAGGCCCAACTCGCTCTCATCGATGCCAGGTTGGCAGGTTTCGGCTCACTGCGCGACGAGCTCGGCCGGAGCACGCAGGCTCTCTCGGAGCGGGCTGAGTTCATCCGGGTGCGCGAGGGCATGGGCCAAAGCGAAGCGGTCAACTTCCTTCAGGGTTACATCCCCGAGGAGGAAATGGACAGAATCCGCGCCGCCGCGGCTCAACATGGGTGGGGTCTCGTGGTGGAGAATCCCCGCGCGGGTGAATCGGTGCCCACTCTCATCCGCTACCCGAGGATAGTGCGGCCCATCAAGGCCCTGTTCGACGTGCTCAAGATCATGCCCAGCTACTGGGAGACCGACGTCAGCTGGACGTTCCTTGTGTTCTTCACCCTGTTCGTGGGTCTGCTCATCGGCGATGCCGGCTACGGCCTGCTCTTCCTGGGCGTGGCCATATTCGCGGGCATCAAGTCGAAGAGCCCCAACAAGAGCCCGATTATCCTTCTGGGTCTCATGAGCATCTCCATCATCGTGTTTGGCGTGCTCAGCGGCTCTTGGCTCGGCATCTCACCGCTGCCCGCGTTTCTGGAGTCGCTTCGGGTGGAGTGGTTGTCGAGCACTACCAATGTCATGGGGCTGTGCTTCCTCATCGGCGCCATCCATCTCACGGTGGCCCACGTGTGGAATGCCTTGACCGAGTTCCCGCGCCTGCAGTTCCTCGCCCAGGTCGGCTGGGTGGGCGTGGTGTGGTCCATGTATTTCCTGGCCCGCTCCGTGGTTCTTGGTTACTCCTTCCCCAATTTCGTGATCTACCTGCTCATAGTGGGTGCTCTGCTGGTCATTCTGTTCATGACGCCTCGCTCTGAGCTGAAGAAGAACATGATGAACCACGTGCTTCTCCCGCTGACGCTGGTGAACTTCTTCGTGGATATCATCTCTTACGTCAGGCTCTTCGCGGTGGGTGTGGCTACCGTGGCGGTGATGGAGAGCTTCAACGGCATGGCTGCTTCTATTGGTTTCGGCAATGTGCTCACGGCTGTGTTCGCGATCGTGATTCTCATCTTTGGGCACTCTCTCAATCTGGTGCTGTGCGCGCTGGCAGTGCTGGTGCACGGTGTGCGTCTGAACACTCTCGAGTTCTCTACCCACAAGGGCTTGAGTTGGTCGGGTTTCTTGTTCGAACCATTCGCACGTAAGTCCTAGCGCGACGCGTCAACGGCAAGATACGAAAGGAAGGCGATGGATCCGCAAGCAGTGCAGGAAGTAGGAAGGATTGGGGCGATTGCCGCGGTGTCGTTGGGCGCGGCCGGTTCTGCTCTCGGTACGAGTATCGCCGGCAGGGCGGCTGTGGGGGTGTGGAAGAAGGCGTATGCACAGGGTCGCCCGGCTCCCTTCACCCTGTTCACCTTCGTTGGCGCACCGCTGTCTCAGACCATCTACGGCATGATTCTGATGTTCACCATGGCAGGCAAGGCCGACGATGGCTTCAACCCCTGGGGTCTGCTTGGTATCGGCGTGTTCGCCGGGCTGGCCATCGGCATGTCCGCCTGGATGCAAGGGCTCGCCGGCGCCGCGGGTGCTGATGCGTTGGGTGAGACGGGCGAAGGTTTCACGAACTACCTCTCCGTGATCGGTATCGTGGAGACGGTGGCCATCTTCGTGATGGTGTTCGTGATCATCATCCTTGGCTGAACCACCGGCCGACAGCAGTCGCCGGTTGCAGGAGTATCGTACGGAGGGGCGCCCGAGGGGCGCCCCTCCGTACACCGTCAAGCCACGTGGATGACGGTTTGCCTGGAGAGGCGCTTGCATGAGTGAGGACGCCGCAGTCGAACGGATAGTGGATGAGCTTGCTGCCGCATGCTCCTCCAGGGAGAGGGCATGGCTTTCGTGCCTCATGCGGGCGGGCGAAGAAGCCTCTGCCGGGGTGAGGGGACTCCTCGGTACGGCGGCGGGCAGAGAAGTGATCGGGCGGGGCGAAGGCGGGGACAACACGGTGAGGATCGATGCGGTCGCGGAGGGTGCGGTTGTCTCGGTTCTCGACCGGGAGGCCCCTGAGCCCTTCCAGCTCGTCACCGAGGAGGCGGGGTTCCGGCCGGCGACTGTACCCACGGAGACCAGGGTGATCGTCGACCCTGTCGATGGAAGCCTGAACGCGAAGCGGGGTCTCGAGCCGTGCTGTGCCGCCTTGGCGGTGGCCGACGGTGGCACACTGGGGAGTGCGACGGTGGGCTACGTACGAGATCTCGGCCGCGGTCATCACTACTTGGCGGTGAGGGGGGCCGGCTTCTTCTCCACCCGCAGGGTGCACTCCGGGAGAGCGTGCGAGTCGTTCGGGGAGGGCGGAGCCATCGAGCTGGTACTGCTCGAAGCCGGTCGTCCCACTGCTCACAGTTTTTCCTTCGGTGAGCTGGCCCGCTTCGGGGGCGATCCGGCGAAGACGGAGCTGCGGGTGCGGATAATCGGGTCGGTGGCGCTCTCGCTGTGCCACGTTGCTCTGGGAGCCGCCGACGTCTTGGTCATACCCGTGCCCACACGGTCAGTGGATGTGGTCGCCGGCCTCCTCATGGTGAGGGAGAGCGGGGGAGGTGCCGCAGAATTGACCGCGGAAGCTCAGGCAGATTCGCTGTGGCGGCAGCCGCTGGACCTCGAACGCCGTGCTCCCCTGGTAGCGTGGAGGAAGGGACTCGCTCCCGGACCCATCATCGAGGAGGCCCGGAGGCTGGTACCGCGCAGCTGAGCTGAGAAGTGAGGCGGCGGC
>Ga0334885_1000117_pt1 | contig 141483 bp, 120 predicted proteins | sample GraSluR1_MG_8_FD_207233 | JGI IMG/M metagenome (GOLD analysis project Ga0334885, IMG submission 207233) | Sludge microbial communities from methane-producing bioreactor in Wageningen University, Netherlands - Granular Sludge_31_05-R1 | ecosystem: Engineered > Bioreactor > Anaerobic >...
CGGACGCGATGCCGAAGATCACGGATCACGGGGTATACTATGTTGAGAAGAACACGATAAAGAGCGAAACGCTGCGTGCGACGCGTCCTTCAAAACCGGTGGCTTTTGTATTGGGCAATTCGGTGGTCCTGTATTCCTACGGGACCTCACGGATCCTTCAGCCGGCGGGTGACCGTCCGCACATCTGGCCCTCGGTCTCTCCGCAGGGCGACAAGCTGTGCGTGGTGGGCGGCAACGATATGTACGTCAGCGACCTGAGCGGCAAGGTGCTTTTCACGGTCGCGGACGCCCGGGCGCCGCAGTGGTCGCCGGACGGCAGCCGGATCGCGTTCATGCGCGATACGGACGACGGTCATGTGATCACGGGCTCAGATATATACGTGGTACGTGCGGACGGCAGTGCTTTGACGCGTCTGACGGCGACGGAGGATCTGATGGAAATGTACCCGCAATGGTCGCCGGACGGCCGGCAGATCATTTGCGACAATCCGGCGGACGGCCGCCCGGTACTCTTAACCCTGGAAATGCAATAGAGGTGCCGCATGAAACGACTGATCATACTATTATTCATTATAAGTTCCTTTCTGACCGCCCAGCAGCTTGACACGATCACCTATAAGATCTGCGTGAATGCCGGTCACGGCGGACATAGGTCCGGCGATCGACCGCCGGTCACACCGGCCGGTTTCTGGGAGTCGGAAGGTAACCTCACCAAGGCGCTGGTCCTTGAAACAATATTAAATCGTTACGGCGTGGTGGATGTGGATGCTTCCACACGGGCAAAGTTCGATGTTATTATGACACGCAGAAACAATCGCAGTAGCGACAATATGGCACTTGCGAGTATCTGTGAAATGGCCAATAGCAATTACAGCGACTGGATGCACTCTATCCATAGTAATGCCGGTGGCGGGACGAACGCGCATTACACCCTGATGTTGTATCCCGGGATAACCGGTGACGCACGTATCAACGGCTTGCCCGGCTATCCCAAATGTCCCGAGCAGGAAGACCTGTCAAAGATCATGGGACCGCTTATCCGTCAGTCCTTGCAAACGGCAAGCACCCAATCTGCCGGGGACTGGTCCTTTTATTACGGTTGGGGCTACACCGGCGATATGAGGCCATATCTGGGTGTATTCCGCACCCTGCAGGTACCCGGAACATTGAGCGAAGGAACCTTCCACGATTACTATCCCGAAACCTACCGTCTGCAGAACCTGGATTTCCGCATCAACGAATCCTGGGCGATCTTCATATCTTTTCTGACACATTTTGAACTTCCGAAACCCGAATTCGGGAATCTCGCAGGTATCGTACGGACCCGCGAGGAGATCGTCAATTACGCCTATCGCAGCGGATCAGACGATCAGTACAAACCGATAGATAGTCTGGAGATCACGATCTATCCCAGCGCTTCTCCGGCGGAAAGCCGTAAGTATTACGGCAATACGACCATGCATGTCGATAAATACACGCCGCAATGGTCTCATATCACAAGCGGTTCGCCGATTAATGTAAATAACTGGGCAGCTATTGATGACAATTCAAATTATGATTATTACATGAACGGATATAACAACAATCACGGTTATAATCAAAAGAACGGCTTTTATCTCTTCGACAGTCTGGCATTCGGCAATTATACGGTGATATATGACGCGCCGGGGTACTGGCCGGACACGACGGAAGTGACCATCGACGGTTCGAAATTCTTCTGGACAAAGAATTACTTTTTAAGTTCTTCCGTTCCACCCTATGTAAAAAGTGTATCACCCGCAAATAACGAAGACATGCATCCGGCATGGGAACCGATCGTGATCACCTTCTCCCATGAGATCGATACAACATCCTTTCGCGATGGCCTGATCCTTTCGCCCGATGCGGAACTGATCATCGGCTGGAACAATGCACTTACGACGGTCACGATACACGCTGCCGACGATACGCTGGATGTGGAAACCGAATTTACGCTTACTCTGAAGGCAAATATGATACTGGGAAACCGTGGTCAGCAGTTGGACGGTAACGGTGACGGTGTGGGCGGCGATGATTTCGTGCTGGTATTCACTACAAGCCCTCCGGACATTTATCCGCCCAAGATCGTTATGCATTATCCGCCCACAACGGGATATTGCGATGATCTTCAACCGATCATTTCCTTTCATTATGATGAGATCATTGACGATTCGGAAGATATCAGCGATAAGTTCTCCCTCGTGCGGGTAACTTCCGGAACAGCCGATATCGACTGCGATTTTGATATATATCATATCGGCGGTAAAAGCATTGTCTCTCTTTTCCCGAAAGAGCCGCTTGTTCGTCTATATGCATATCGCCGATATACCTTTAGAGGTCTAAAAGACCTTGCCGGAAATGAAACGACCAGTAACCAGTATACTAATCTGAGAATTCTGGGCGATATTCCCTGGTATGCCGATACGCTTGTGATCGACAATTTTAATTCCGATCTTACCGGCCGCTGGAAACAACCGAGTTTCAGCGGTACGACCGAAGGTCTTTTAAATGGCGAAACCGCAGCAAATTCACGCTATGTGAATCATAATACCAACAGCAGCAACTCCATGCGCATCTACTATAAATTCGATACCGAAGCCGATTATGGGCTCGCGCGCATTTATCTGGACGTATCCAGTCCACAGGCACAGCGCAAGTTCACGGACGCAAGTATTCTGCAGGCTTGGGTCTTCGGCGACGGAAGCGGAAACCTTCTCCGCTTTGCCCTGGACGATCCCTCCGGCGGAGCTTCCAATCATGAGGTCAGTCCCTGGTACCCGCTCGATTTCACCGGTTGGAAGCTGATCAAATGGGATCTGCGCGACGGCGAAACGGGTGTCTGGGACGGCATTTCCGACGGCACATTCAACGGTCCGCTCAACTTCGACAGTTTCCAGATCGAATATGTGGACAGTCTCGGCAATAATGAAGGAACCATCTATATCGATGATATGATGGTCCTGACCCCCGGCGGTGTGGGTGTCGGCGAAACGGATGTTCCGCAGGCATTTGCGCTGGAACAGAATTATCCGAATCCCTTCAATCCGGCAACCACGATCAGTTATCAACTGACAAGCGCCGGACGCATCGATCTGTCGGTCTTCGATGTCAACGGCCGTCATGTAAGAACGCTGGTCAGCGAACGAAAGAACGCCGGTACGCACAGCATCGATTTTGACGCTTCGGACCTGCCCAGCGGGGTGTATATCGCCCGTCTGCAGCATGCCGCCGGTACGCTCAGCCGAAAGATGTTACTGGTAAAATAGAATATTAGAATAGCGAATAAACAGCAAAGCAAAACCCGTAAAAGGTTTTGCTTTGTCATTTGTGAATCAATTTTTTTAAAATCCGAAGATAATATCAGACTACTTCACCGATCAGATCATAATCCAGCGCATCGCTGATACGGATATCATAGAATTCACCCGGCTTCAATTCACCCGGAACGATCACCCGATTGTCAATATCGGGCGAATCACGGTAGGTGCGTCCGTAGCTGTCATGAGCGCTGCTGTCATAACTATCGATCAGAACACGCTGCATGCTGCCCTCCAGGCGCCGATTATTCTCAAGGGATATCTCCTGTTGAACCTGCATGATCGCCTCAAGGCGCTGCTGTTTGACCCCTTCCGGCACGGGATCTCCCAGTGCTTCGGCAGGTGTTCCTTCCTCCCGGCTGTAGGTAAAAGCGCCAAGTCGGTCAAAACGCGTTTCTTTAACAAAATCAAGCAATATATCAAAGGCTTCCCGCGTTTCCCCCGGAAATCCCACCATAACGGTGGTACGAAGCGCAATGTCCCTTATCTCACGCCTTAACAAGGCGATCAGTTCGCGGATGTGATCTCCGTCCTTACCGCGTCCCATCGCCCGAAGCACATCCGTATGAATGTGCTGGACGGGAATGTCGATATAGGGCAAAATATGGTCGCTCTGATTGATCACATCGATCAGATCAGGGGTAAAATGTGCGGGGTGTGTGTAATGCAGGCGGATCCAGGGAAATGCTCCCTCACTGTCCAGCATTGTCAGAATATCCGTTAAAGAGGGTTTGCCGGGAAGGTCCCTTCCGTAGGTCGTCGTATCCTGTGCAATGACGATCAGTTCCTTTATCCCCTTCTCGGCAAGATATGCCGCTTCTTTTCTTATTTGATCGGGGGTAAGACTTTTTTGTCTTCCGCGTATCAGCGGGATAGCGCAGTAGGCACAGCGGTTATCACAGCCTTCCGAGATTTTCAGAAAAGCAAAATGTCCGGGGGTCATGAGTGATCGCGGTGAAGGAATAAGATCCGGACCCAGGAGATATTTCGCTGTTTCTTTTATCTCATGAACACCGAAAAAGGCATCGACCTCGGGCAACTCCTGTCTTAACTCCGACTTGTAACGTTCAGACAGACAGCCGGTTACGATCACTTTGTCAACATTTCCGTTTTCTTTCAGCTTACATGCCTGAAGAATGGTATTGATACTTTCTTCCTTTGCCGGCAGAATAAATCCGCAGGTGTTTATGATCAGCACATCGGCCTTTTCGGGTTGCTCCGTATAATGCATTCCACCATGGACTAAGAGCCCTTTGATCTCTTCACTATCCACAAGATTCTTTGAACATCCCAGGGAGATGATATGCAGATATTTATTGCTCATGAAAACCCTCGAACATGGCGTGAACGTAGGCCTGCGGTGAAAAGGTGAGCAGATCTTCGAGGGATTCACCGAGACCGATGAACTTGACGGGGATATGCATTTTTTGCCGTATCGCGACCATACTGCCGCCCTTGGCCGTCCCGTCCAGTTTGGTAACGACCAAGCCGGTGACCGGCGTGATCTTTGTGAACTCGGCGGCCTGTACAACACTGTTCTGTCCGATGGATCCATCAAGTACAAGCAGCGTTTCATGCGGTGCATCGGGAATGAGCTTTTGAATGACCCGTTTGATCTTATCCAGTTCCTGCATCAGGTGTGCTTTATTGTGCAGACGGCCGGCAGTGTCTACAAAAATAATATCGCTGCCCCGTGAGATCCCCGACTGAATACCGTCATAAATAAGTCCCGACGGATTCTTGGCATCCATGTTCTTGATAATATCCACTCCGGCTCGTTCGGCCCAGACTTCAAGCTGTTCGATCGCGGCGGCACGGTAGGTATCCCCTGCGACAATCAGGACGTTTTTCCCTTTTTTTCGGTACAGGGCGGCCAGTTTGCCGATGGTCGTCGTTTTTCCCGCCCCGTTCACGCCGATGACCAGAACCACGCAGGGCCGGTGCCGGTCGACAGGGATCTCAAGTTCGTCCCCTTCGAACAGTTTTGTAAATATCCCGCTCATCAGTTCACGTACATCTTCATAATCGAGAATGGCCTTTTTGCGGGACGCGTTCTCGATCTCTTTCAGAATCATTTCCGTAACATCCGCACCCAGATCCGATTCATATAAAAACGCCTCGATATTATCAAGAAAAGCGCTATCGATCTTCATCCCGCGTCCAAAGAGGTTCAACAGCCCTTCTTTGAAGCGTTTTCGTGACGGACCAAGTCCGTTCTCATAACGTTCCGCGGGGTTGGGAACAGCTTCCGCAGAATGCGATCTTTCTTTTTTTCTTCTAAATAATGCCATATTTCAGTTCGTATCTTTCATGTTTCTGATCATGATCATATTGTGTACGATATAGACTATCCAGCTCAATAACATGAATCCGAAGGTGATTTGCAGCAACAGGTACGCATAAAGATGTACCTGCATATAATATTCCACGATCCAGAGCACGCCGCTTACGGTAAGGAATAAAATGAATATTTTACCGAGAATATTCGCACCGCCTACGATGCGGTGACGCTGATATAAAATATTCCCGATGATGGAGATACTCAGATCACGGAGGATCAGGATAATGATAAAGCTGACCGGGAAATCCATTTTCATTGCCATCAACAGCATCATGCTGACAGCAACGACCTTGTCCGCAAAAGGATCCAGCACTTTCCCGAAATCCGAGACCTTCCGGGTCTTCCGCGCCACGAATCCATCCAGCCAGTCGGTAAGGACACATATCCCCAGAATGACCATTCCCCATCCCCAGCGGTCGATATGGAACAAATAGAGCGCCGGAACGGCCAGCACTATCCGGGACAAACTGATCATATTCGCCAGCGTGAAGAAAGCGTCGGTATCCGACTTGCGGGTCACATTTTTATCTTTTATCATTTTATCGTACATTGTTTTCCCCGTTCAGCAGTGAATAATAGGATAAAATATGCGGTTTTTCAATGATTAGTTCAACCGGAAAATGTTCTGCGACGCAACAATCTTCCATACGGATCATATAATCGCACACGGCAAGCAGATCGGCCAAACGGTGGGATATGACATAGATTTGCGTACGTTCGCGCATCTTACCGATCATGGAAAAAAGTATCTGACGGCAATGCGTATCCAGTGCTGTCGTCGGTTCGTCCAGTATGGTCACAGGCGCCAATACGGCGGATGCGAGGCAAATACCCAGTCGTTGCCTTTCTCCCTCGGAATAATGGGCCAGTCTGCGGTTTCTCGCGATCAGTTCATCGATCTGCAGTTCCCTGCAGGCATCGGCAAATATGCCGGCATCAAAATGTCTTCCGATCTCATACCGCGTATCCCGGTACAGTTCCAATATGCTTGACGGCGTATTCCCGGTAAAAAGCCGCGTAAGATCCTGCGACAGATAGGCACAAAAGGGATATTCCGAAAAAGCCCCGCTGCTGCGCAAGCCGGAATCGGCAAGCAGTTTGATCAGCTGAGACTTCCCGCTTCCGACCGGACCCAGTATGCCGATACAGGAAAAAGCGCTCAGGTCGATAAGATGTTCGTTCCTGAGAAAGGACCCGGGACTGATCGTGTAATGAAAAGGATGGATCTTCATTTTGCGGACCCGATCCTGTTCAATGATGCATGAATAAGTTCACTGTCCGTCAGCAAACCGTATTCCCTGTATGTTGTCCCGAATACTTCCGACGGCAGATCGGCAACGATACTGCCCTTATCCATGATCCAGACACGATCGAAAAAGAGGTATTCATCTGCGATCTGACCCGAGACACAGACGGTTTTACCGCTTTCCTTTAAACGATGCATACATTGATAACACGCCCGGATGGCCGGTGGATCAAGATGCGATGTGGGTTCATCAAGCAGATATATGCCGGCATCGGTCAAAAAGGTAGCCGCGATCATGATCAATTGGACCTCTCCGAAAGATAGCGAATTCATATCCCGGTTCAGCAGCGATCCGATGCCCAGTGTTTCGATCAGTTTTAGATAGTCCGTCCCCGGGTCGACGACAGACTTCCCCGCATTTTTCAGTGAAAAAAGCAATTCATCTTCCACCGTCTGCATAATGATCTGATGCTGTGGGTTCTGCAGAAGAATCGCTGCCTTCTCTTCCCCGCCGATATGACCCTCTGCGGGATCCGAAAATCCGGCGATCGCTTTCAGAAGCGAACTTTTACCACAACCGGAGGGACCCAGCAGAAGCACTGTCTGTCCCGCTGCGATGCTTAGTTCGGAAATTCCAAGAGGGTTCGGGAAATGCGCTAATCGGATGTTGTGCAGTATCATACGTCTCTTATCTTTATTGGGAATATACCGTATAATTCATTTACATCCTAAATGCTTTTTTATAAATTAGGATATGATCACTTCCTGGTTCACACTCAGCAAATGTGCAGATTATTTCAACGGACATTACCGCGACGCGGTACTGGAACGCTGCGTTACCTTCCGGAAGAACGAACTCCGTTTGATCTTTCATGACAGGAAGCCCCTGATCATTCATCTCGGCTCTCCGTTCCACTATATTGTGCCCGCCTCCTTCCCGCTTTCGGAGCGCCAACGGCATGTCCGCATTTTTCCCGAACTGGACGGTGCACGCGTTGAACACTTTATCATGCACCCGAATGACCGCGTCCTTACAATCCGGATGAAGGATGGTTCCGCTCTCCATTTGCTTTTCATGAGCAATCGCGGCAACGTGATGTATACACTGAACGAAAAACAGGATCTTTTCAAGAAAGCGCGTCTTGACGTATCCCTTCCGGAAATTTCACATGAAACCCCGTTATTTTTTAACTCCTTAGAGCAAGACCCGCGTTTCAGTCCTTACTGGAAAAAGAATATCTCCACACTTCTGGGAACAGATGATTACCGTGAGATCCTGGATATTCTTGCCGCATCCAACGGGGACGGCACGGGACAGCGCTTTCTTCTGACCAATAGCCCGGAACCCTATGATCCGGATATCTTCTTTGATCATTATCGCTCCTTTATTTTCACACGTTTGAAAGAAATGCAATTCCGCAAGGAATTTGACCTTATCGAGCGGCGGCTTCAGGATGAATTGGAGAATCTGCGCCGGAAGATCAATGAAACGCGCACGATGGGAAGCGGAACACTGCGTGCGGAACGTTACCGCTATTTTGCCGAAACACTGGCTGCCTGCCGCCATGATATCCCGCCGCATCAGGATCTTTTTTCCATACCGCCGCCCTTCCTCAATGAACGTTTTCCGGACCGCATTCCATTAAGATCCGATCGGACCGTATCGGAAAATATCGATGACTTTTTTAAAAAAGCACGCTCCACAGTGAAAAGAATGGAAGAGAATGAACTTCGGCACGGCACCTATCTGCTGCAGTATGAGGAGATTGAAAAAGCCTACCGTGCTTTTCGGGAGATCGGCGATCTTCGGGGACTCGAGCACTGGAAGTCAATGCATAAAATAATTTCCGGGACGGAAGCACGGGATAACACAAAAATGCAGCGGCGGCCCTATAAAGAATATATCATCGAAGGGGATTGGCGTATATGGGTCGGAAGATCGGCAAAGGATAATGATATGCTAACATTCAGGCATGCTGCGAAGTCGGACATCTGGATGCATGTGCGTCACGGCAGCGGCTCCCACGTCATCATCCGGAAGGAAGGAAAAAAAGAAATCCCGAAGAACGTCCTTGCTTTTGCCGCATCCCTTGCCGCCCGCTACAGCGACCAAAAACATGCCGGCCTGGTCAGTGTGGTATGGACCGCCTGTAAATATGTCAGCAGGATCAAGAACGCCCCACCCGGAAAAGTGCGGTATCAGTTCGAAAAAGATATCATGATCGAACCGCACGGAGAAGACTGATCCGGCAGCTTCACAGCGCTTGCGCGCATCGGTATTTAAAGAATGATCGTAAAAATATTGTAGATCGTGTGCGTATAAGCCGCAGCACCCAGTCCGCGGAACATATAGATCATACCCAGAAAAACACCCCCGAGCATACGGGAAAAGAAGGTGCTCCAGATAAACACATCACCTGCGGTTCCAATATAGTGTGCAGCGGAAAAGAGCAAGGAAGACAGGAGGAGGGCCGACAACCTCCAGAGAAGAGTCTTTCCCGGTAATCTGTCCGCAAGTAAAAGCAACCCCTGGAGTAAAAAAGCCCGGAAAAGCAACTCTTCGTATACCCCCGCGCCCATGCAATATCCGACATCGACAGCCGAAATGGCAAGTACCGGAGGCAGCATCAGGCTCATTGAAAAGGACATCATGGTAAAGAGCAGCATTGCGTAAAGTGTGCTTTCGGCGATCAGGACCGGATAATAATGCCAATGGATCTTTATACCCTCTTTTTCACGATGCGCGCCCTGCAAGATGGCCGTAATGATAAAAAGACAGGCGAACATGACAATGCCGGCGAGCGGACCGTCAAACCCGATCTGCTCGAACAAGCGCTTGAACATCACATCGGCGGCATTGCGAATTTCCGCACTTGCCCCGCGATGCACAAGGATCATGGAGATCTCGTAATAGATCGCAAGAGGAATGATGATGATTACGCCGAACAGAGGGGATGCGGTATGCTTTAGATAATGCTTCATCCGGATCACATTTCTTTATGAACGATCCTGCCGCCAATCACGGTCAGCACGGAGTGGATATTTTTCCAGTCTTCCAGATCCTGTTCAAAAACATCCCGGTCGCAGACAAAACAATCTCCGAGATATCCGGGCATGATCAGACCTTTTTTCTCGTTCCACCCGGAAAGAAGCGCTGCCTGGGAACTGTAGGCGCGCACGGCATCGCTGATCCGTATGCTTTCTTCGGGATACCAGGGTTCGGTATCATCTTTCCCGGTGCGCTGTACTGCCGCATAGATCCCCTTCCAGGGATGAATGCTCTCTACGGGTGCATCGCTGGCAAATCCGAAGGGGATACCCGCCGTTTTCAGGGAATGGAAAGGATAGGCATAGCGACTCCTGTCGCCCCAATGAAGTTCCGCGATCGATTTATCATCAATGATATGTGCAGGATTTAAGGATAGCGGTATGCTGTGTTCAGCGATCCTGCGGATCAGTTCGGGATCAAGCAGTTGAGCATGTTCGATACGCAGCGGAACCCGCAGAGGACGTCCGAATTGATCCAATATATCCAGAAGATGTTCCACGGCGGCATCACCCAGCGCATGTACGCTTAGGGCACAGGCGTGACCTTCCGCACGGGCAATGGCGCGCATCAGTTCATCGCCGTGCATTTGCTTCTTTCCGTAATGCAGGGCATTTTCATAAGGTTGACGCAGCCAGGCTGTCTGACTCCCGAGAGCACCATCGACAAAGATCTTGATCCCGAGAAAACGCAGCCAGTCACCGCCGTTGCCGTGACGCAGACCGCGTTCATATACCTCTTCACTATCGGAATTGTAGATGTAAACGCCCAGACGCAGCCCGCGCTGTGCACTGTGCTGATATAAGGTCAGATATTTCTTATAATTCTCAAAGTGCTCCATGGTATGCACCGACGTGATCCCGAGTCGATAAAAATCCGAAAAATAACTTTCGGGTTCGCGAAAGATACCGGTCGGCCTTACCCGCAGAAGCGGATCGAGGAGCACTTCCAGTGCTTCTTCGTGCAGGAGACCCGTCAAGCGGCCGTCCGCATCGCGCTGAACATACCCTTTGTGCAACATTTTCAGCACATCTTCAAAATCAAAGAGATTCAGGATCCCGTCATTGACCCAGGCGGAATGCAGGTCCTTACTGAACAGAACCGCCTTCTTTTCCTGACCGAGAAAATCAAGGTCCTTGCGATGAGGAAATCGCTGTTCTTTCCATGCATTCTGGTTCCAGCCTCCCCCGATGATCCATTCACGGTCCTCGGCTTCTTCCCGGATAAAATCACAGGTTTCTTTCAGGGAAATGAAGGAACCCAGATCAAGATGTTCACGTCGCCGCGCCCACTCGGTCAGATGCAGGTGCGTATCAATGAAACCCGGGAAAATGATCCGCCCCCCCACATCGATCTTGTCAATGTTCCCAAAAATGAAACGGCTCACCCCGCTTTCATCACCAACGTAGGTAATGATACCATTATCGATCACCACCGCACTCGCCCCCTGCAGTCCCTGCGGTCCGTAAACCTGTCCATTGTGTAAACATATCAGCGCCATGTATGAAATTAAAAAAACTCATGGGATAATTAAATTACTTTCTTATATTTTTTATTAACATAAAAGAGGTGTTATGAAATATTATATTAGTCTAATTATCAGTGTGTTAGTTCTCTTTAGCTCATGTTCCTCCCCCAAGGAACCGCTGATCGGGATCACGATGGATTACAGCAGTCCGAGATACAGCATACACAAAACCTACCTTGATGCGGTACGTGAGAACGGCGGACGAGTTCGTCTGATCCCCTGCACCGACGACATCGATCTTTTACGCCGGGAGCTGAAGGAGGTGGATGGCATCATTTTTATCGGCGGTGCCGATTATGAACCCTCCTGGTACGGAAAGACCCTGCATCCGAGCATGACGCTCATGGACCCGCATCGCGGAAGCTTCGACAGTCTCTTCATGCATCTCGCACTTGAAAGCGGAAAACCCATCCTTGGCATTTGTGCGGGTCAGCAATTGCTTGCGATCATGACCGGTGGAAAACTTTTCCGTGATATCCCCGGTCACCGGAATGTACAGCATCCGATATCCATTCTACCCTCCTCCCGCATGGAATCCCTGTACGGCAGCGAAATAACGGTCAATTCCTGGCATCACCAATGTGTTGATCCCGCTTATTTACCTGCGGATTTCCGCATAACGGCCTGGTCGCCCGACAGCATCGCCGAAGCCATAGAATATCAAGGCAAACAATGGATCATGGGTACGCAGTTCCATCCCGAACGTCTGCCGCGTGAAGAACGTGACCGGCTCTTTACACTTTTCATCCGGGCGGCGGGAAAACAATAAATGGAACTCATCCCTCTCGCCAGCGGAAGCAAAGGCAACAGTTATCTGGTCCTTTCCGGACGCACAAGCATTCTGATCGATGCGGGACTTTCGGCCAAACAACTCTGCCTGCGTCTTGCGATCAGCGGGATACAACCCGAAACGATCGATGCGATTTTCGTCACACATGAACATGCGGACCATATCGCCGGAGTGCGGGTTTTTTCCAAACAATTCGATATCCCCGTTTTTATGAATGCAGCCTGCTTTGCCGCCGCACACCACCATTACAAGCTGGAAGAGATCCGGAACCTGCACTTATTTGAAACAGGTGTTTCTGTTGAATATCAGGATGTTATACTCCATCCTCTAAGTGTCAGTCATGATACGTCGGACCCCATATGCTTTACACTTGACAATGGGAAAACATCCCTCGGTATCTTTACGGACCTTGGGAAAATATCCACCCTCATTCAAACCCATGCCAGGCAGCTTGATGCACTGATCCTCGAGTCCAATCATGATCCGCTCATGCTGAAGATGAATAGCCGCTATCCCGAGAAGGTCAAGCAGCGCATCCGTTCCAACCGGGGACATCTCTCCAATATCCAGGCTGCGGAATTCGCGCGCGATATCATTCTTCAGGGAAAACTGCATTTCCTTATGCTGGCACACCTCAGTGAACAGAACAATACCGAGGAACAATGTATCCGGACCTTTAGCGATATCTTTTCACCGCATCACATCGATCTTCCCCTTTCCTTTGCCAGACAGGATGCTCCCGGACCCAAAATAATATTGTAATATTGCAGTATGCATATTAAATTTTAATACATAATGACAATACAAAAAGGGAGGAAACATCGTGAAATCATACCGCATCCTCATACTGCTGACCCTGCTCCTGCTCACATCCTGTTCTTATAAGGACTGGCGGGAATACCGGCAAGCCATCAAGACGGGGAATCCACGGGTGATCAACCGTTATATAGCCGAAACCAAATCGGAGCTGTATGCCGGAAAGGCATCGGACAAACTGGAAAAAATTTATTATCAACGCGCAAATACCGAGGCTTCCTGCCTCAGTTATCTTGCGAACTATCCGGAGGGTATATACGTGGAAAAAGTCAACGAAAAACTCGAGGATCTGATCTTTGAACGGGCAACATCAAGTATTTTTGCCGTTGCGGATTACATCAGAAATTATCCGCAGGGAAAATACCGTGATCATGAAGTGATCCGGGACAGGGAGCGGCAACTCCGGGAGCTGATACGCCGCCTGAGTTCCGATGAAATTGAAGCGGTTCTGCAAAAAGTGGCCGATACACCGGCGGAACTACCCGCTAAAAATGAGATCGCAGTGATCGAGACCCCTTACGGGATCATGAAAATGCGTTTCTTTACCGATAAAGCACCCATTCACTGTGCTAATTTCAAGCGTCTCGCCGAAAGCGGCTATTATGACGGCGTGACCTTCCACCGGGTCATCCCCGGTTTTATGATCCAGGGCGGTGATATCAACAGCCGTGACGGTAAGCGCGCTACCGATGGCAGGGGCGGCCCCGGTTATACCATCCGGGCCGAATTCAATGATATTTCGCATCAACCCGGGATCGTTTCCATGGCACGCACGTCGGACCCCAACAGTGCCGGATCGCAGTTTTTCATCTGCGACGGTGCGCCCAATTGGCTGGATGGGAACTATACGGTATTCGGTGAGATATTCGAGGGTAAATCCATTATCAAAGCGATCGCCAATGTACCGCGTGACAAACAGGATAATCCACTTGAACCCGTTTACATGCGAGTTACGATCGTTAAAGAAAAATGAGTCCATCACATAAAAGGATCGGCCTGGCTCTGGGCGGCGGCGGTGCGCGCGGGATCGCGCATCTCGGTGTCCTTTATATGTTCGAAAAATACGCGATCCCCGTCGATATGATCGCCGGAACCTCTATCGGCGCACTCATCGCTGCAATGTACGCCCGCTACAAAGATGCCAGAATGATAAGCCGCATGTTCTTCGAAGCACAGGAACTGCCTGAGTTCAAAGACCTCAATCTGGATAAGATCGCACGGAATGCCCGTAAGGAATCCAGGTTCAAACACATCAAAGGCAGTTTTTCCAATTATTATCTCCGCCATAATATGGGTTTTCTCAAAGCAGAAAAGACAGAACGCTTTCTACGTACGCTCCTGGGGGACATCCGTTACGATAATCTCCAGATCCCTCTCGGTTTGGTCGCGGGCAATATCAACAAAGGAACAGGCGTGTGTTTCCGTGAAGGCGATCTCCTGAAACAGGTGCAGGCGAGCATGAGCCTCCCCCTCTGGATGGAACCGGTACGCATTGACGGTGATTACTATGTGGACGGGATCACGCACGATGTCGTTCCCGTCAGCGATCTCCGCGAAATGGGTGCCGATATTGTCATCGCGGTCGATATCTCTTTACGCACCGAGCATCCCCGCATATCACATGCGGTTGAAGTTAAGTTCATCGCAGATTCCATGTCGGTGAACCGCTCCATTGATCTTTCACTGGAAAAGGCCGACATTATCCTGCGTCCCGATACCAAAGGTCTTATGTGGTTTGAATTCGATCGCGCTCCCAAACTTATTCGTTCCGGAAAGGAAGCGGCTGAACATCTTATCCCGGAGATCAAGAAATTCTTATAATATCCTTGCAATTGTGGGGTATATAAAATATTTTTATATAGATGCATAAAAAACACATACAAAAAATTCCCCTTAAAATAAAGGACCAAAACATGGCAAAGATAAAAAGTGTTCTCTTCGTTATCGTGGCGCTTCTCGGTCTTTCCGGCTGTTTTGAATTCCGGATCCCGAGGATCGGACCCATTGTCCCTCCGAAGATCGAGGTCGGTCCCTATCAGTTCTACCTCACCAGCATAACCGTCAATTTCGATACGCTGGTCGCCTTCCTGGGTGACGAATCGCCCTTTGATGACTTCCGTGAAAAATACCCCGATGATCCCTCCGGACAAGCGGACTGGTTCGTTATGCGGGATACCTTCAATACCGTCTTTGATCTCGATATGAGCATGGAAGCGGATCCCATCACCAATACCATCACCGAATCCATGGAGTATGTTGAATTTGCAACACGCACCTTCTCCCTCTCCGACCCTATCACCATGGATGAGATCATAGATCTTTCGCTTGTTCCCGACGGTACTGATATTCCCGTAGATTCCGTCTCTTTCCCCCCCGATACATCCTATATCAGTTTCCCGATGGACATACAACGTTTTGCGTCAGGCAACCTGGCCGTCACTATTCAGAATGACATGCCGGCCACCCTCGGTAATCCCGTATCCGTTATGCTACACGATTCAACTACGGCGGCTCCCATACTCGATCCGCTGGGTAATCCCGTCGGACTTATCTGGGACAGTACGATACCGCCGGGAGGGAGCTCGACCGAAAACCTGTCACTGGCCGGTGTGGAGTTACCAAAATATGTGATGGTCATTGTCAACGGTGTGATCTGTGGAGATAGTCTGGAAACATTAACGACCTCTCCGGAAATGCGGGCATCATCGTTTTCGGTTGACGGTTCCATTTCATCACTTGTCGGAGAATATGTCCTTGGCGATCTGGATCCTCAAGTTTTGACCGACACCAGTTATATCAGTTTCGGGGACGATCTGAGCGATGCGTCCATCAGTGTTGAAAAGGTCAATCTTGATACCTGCAATATCGTTTTCTCGATCACGAACACATCCAATATCACCGGTACAATACTCCTGGATGTCATGTCTCTTGATATTTCGGAGGCACCGGGAATTCAGCATTTTACGACCGGTTCTATGGCAATCCCGCAAAACGGCAGTATTACATACAGCTTTCCCCTTAACACCGCTTCGGTCGATCTTGGCGATGATTTTGAGTACCGGACCTTTATCGATATTCCGGGTCAATACAATGAACTCTACGCTACAGATTATTTTGAAGTTGAATTTTCCTTCTACGGTAAAAACCCCGGTGATCCCATCAGGGTAAAATCTGTTGATGCAACCTTCAACAATGCCGAATATATCTTCGACAATGTCACGATCGAAATCGGCATGGGCGATATGTTCCCAGAAGAGTTCAGCGGTATCGAACTTGCCTCGATCGAACTCAGCGTAGATATCAATACGGATATCACCATACCCATGACCGTTGATATGGATCTGATCGGAGTAAAGAACGGCGGCGCGGATTCGATCAGTCTGTCCATTTCGCAGCAGGTAACGGGTCCCGGTTCCAATAACCGCCTGGTATTCGAAAATGCTGAGGATCTCATCAACTTTAAACCCGATTCTCTGATATTTGACGGAAAGATCTCTCTGAACGGATCAGGAAACATTCCTCTTGATCAGGTCATTTCCATTGACGGTATGTTCGGAGTCCCATTCCAGTTCACGATCACCGAACCCCTCTCTTTTTCGCCGGGTTACTCCGCCATGAAGCTGGAAGAACTTCCCCCTTTCCTCGATGACTTCAGCGGGTCCCTGGAGGCCGTGGTCAACAACACCTTCCAGTTCGGGGTTGATTTCCTGATCCAGGCCGCCCGTGACACGAATTATTTCGATAACACGGCGTATGCGGACTGTGTTCGTACACTCGCCGATATTTCCATACCGGCCCTTGACGAATCGACGCAATTACTGGTCCTGACCAAAGAAGACTATGATTTTCTGGCCAGATCCCTGGATTCCACCTGGATCTCGATGAAGATCTTCCTCACCGGCAGGAGCGACGGTCAACCGACAACCTTCTTAAGTACGGATTCGGTATCCCTGCGTTTGAATATCCGGGCGGAAGGTACGCTTGACTTTTCTTTCTTAGCTGATACAACCGGAGGTGGAGAATGAAACGTATACTGATCATTTTATTCGCAATTCTGATCCCTTTATCGGTATTTTCACAGCAAGAGCCTCCGGCTCCCGAACCCGATACCTTTTTTAAGGATCTGATCAAAACCCTGTCTCAGGATACCACAAAACAGAATAATGAGACTGCTAAACCCAAGGAAGAACAACCCTTACCCGCGCCCGATCTCCCGGTTCCCGAACCCCTGACACTTCCCGAAACAAGTGAGCAGCCAAGCGGTCCCGACCCCATGCCCGTTTCTCCGGCTCATGTTCCGCCCGTTTCATCACCCTCGATCGATGATGCTTCTTCCCCCGCCGAATTGGGTACTCCGATCCCCCCTCCTGCTCCGCCAACTGCAAAAGAAGCAAAACCCAAGAAAGAACCCAAGCCTAAAAAGGAGCGCGAGCCCCGGGTCAGAGAAGAACGTGAAATTGTTCCCTATATTGAAGAAGCCGATCCCAAATCCCGCGCGCAGCATAACTATATCAAAAAACTTGAAAAGTCGCCAAAACGTTCGATGCGGCTGATCACTCTGGATCCGGCTGACATTATTTTCGGTCGCAAACACCGCAGCGTTGAGTCGGCGCTGGAAAATCCCGCCAATCTCGGCGTACGCAGCGAGTATTTTTCCTCAATCTCCATCCTTCCGATCAATACGATCATGCTGAATGTCAATACTTCCACGCGTCCCTTCTTTTTGCTTGAGGAATACTTCAGTACGGGAGAACTCCTCAGCGACGATGCCGAGGACAGTCTGATCGCTTTGCTTGGACCCAATGGTCTTGAACTGCCCATTGATATTGCCTTGCCAACGCTCATTTCGTTCAAAATGTCCCCCTTCTTCGGAACGCTTTACGCCAATTCCGGACTGTATGTCCATGAACGGTCACGTATCCCCGGAGAGTTTTTCAATATCATCTTTAAAGGCGCCACCTTTGATGATCCTTTCCAGATGAACGAGGAACTGGGTGTTAATTTGTACGCGTATCTTAAGAATACCGTCGGATATGGTACCTACATTCAACTTCCAAGTTTCCTTGGGGAAATTCGTGTGGGAGGAGCCGTTAATCTCTATGCGGGCGCTTTCTCGGGAATAAATATCACGAATCTGGAATTGGTGCCGACACCCGAAAAAACAAGTTTGCAGGGTACAATGCAGGTCCTGACCTTCGCCGACACACTCAGTCTCTTCGGTGAAGACGGTTTTCAGTTCGGTCTGGTCGATGATTATATCGGCATTCCTCAGTTCACGTTAGGCTATGATGCCGGTTTTGCCTGGCGTTTTAAATTGAACCGTGTTCTTCCCTTTATGCCGAAGATCATTAAGAACTATTTTGATGTTCAGGTCGGTGTCCGTGATCTGGGCGCTTCCATCGCCATGAACCATGCTTACCTCCGCGAGATCAGTTTCGAAGCGGAAGCCGGTGATATTCTAAGCCTTATGAACGGCGGAGATGAATTCTCCATGGATTCCATCATGGTACTGGAAGAAAGGCTCATCTACGCCGATTCCAGCGTATCACGTCCCCTCGGAGCCCGACTGGATGTCCGGGTGAATTATCAACCGGTCAGTCAACTGCTGCTGAAATTTGCCTGGGGCAGCTATCTTACGGAAGGTATCAATGCCACTGCCGGTCCCCATCTGCACTATGGCCTCGAACTGTACCCCATCAAATCCCTGTGCCTCCATGGCTCGGTCACCCAAAAAGGTCCGACCCGCTACTGGGAGACCGGGATCAAGCTCTATTCCCTGAGAAGCGAATTCGGCATCAAGGCCCGTGTTTACGATCTTGACTTCTCCATCACCGAGCATTTGAGCGGTGCGGGGATCATGCTGAACTGGGCAACTTACTTTTAAACATGCTGTGCATTAACAATAAAAACACCCTGTTCATCAGGGTGTTTTTTTATCTATCTGTTTTTTGACTTACGTTTAAGGTTGAAAATCGGGACAGAAAAACTATGTCTTGGCCTTTTTCTTGAGTTCACTGAGCTTCTGCAGCGCAGCCATGGGGGTCATATTGTCCAGGTCCAGATCTTTTACCGCATTCTGCAAAAAACTTTCCTTGGCGGTAAAAATATCAAGCTGGACAACCGACTCTTGCTTTACGGCGGGGGTCAGGACCTGCTTCCCGTCGGGCAGCGTATGATCGGAACCGGAAAGATGGAAGAGGATCTCGTTCGCGCGTTTCACCACATCCTGCGGTACACCGGCCATCTGTGCCACATAGATCCCGTAACTCTTATCGGTGCTGCCGGGAATGATCTTGCGCATAAAAATGACCTTGTCCCCGTATTCCTTTACCTGGACATTATAATTCTTTACCCGTTCCAGGATGTTTTCCAGGTCGGTCAGTTCATGATAATGGGTCGCGAACATGGTCCGCGCCTGCACATCGGGTTTATTATGCAGATATTCCACCACCGCCCAGGCGATGGAAAGTCCGTCATACGTACTGGTCCCCCGCCCGATCTCATCCAGCAGCACCAGACTGCGGGTCGTGGCGGTATTCAGGATATTTGCCGTTTCGATCATTTCGGTAAGGAAGGTACTCTCTCCGAACGCGAGATTGTCGCTGGCACCCACGCGCGTGAATATTTTATCGACCAGACCGATCCGGGCGGAAACCGCCGGAACAAAGCAACCCATTTGCGCCATAAGGGTGATCAGTGCGACCTGACGCAGGTAGGTCGATTTTCCCGACATGTTCGGTCCGGTGATCAGCAGGATCTGATCCGAATGTATATCCAGGTAGATATCATTGGGAATAAAGGACTCATGGGGCGGCAGCAGCGATTCCACGACCGGATGCCGGCCGCTTTTGACCTCCAGGACGCCGTCATCATCCATATCGGGCCGGATCCACTGCTCACGCTGCGCAGAATGCGCGAAACTGCCCAGCACGTCGATCTGTGCCACCCGCTGCGCATTGACCTGCAGAAGGGAGATATGGGCCGATATTTTCGCCAGAAGCTGCTCATAGAGTTCACATTCCAGCGCGATCAGGTTTTCCTCCGCATGCAGAATGGTATCTTCGTATTCCTTGAGTTCCTGGGTGATATACCGTTCCGAGTTGGTAAGGGTCTGTTTCCGGATGTAATCCTCCGGCACCTTATCCTTATGCGCATGGGTAATATCGATATAATAACCGAACACACGGTTGTAACTGATCTTCAGGGTCGGTATGCTCAGTCGCTTTCGTTCTTTTTCCTGCAGTTTCAGCAGATAATCTTTCCCGCCGTGGGCGATATGCCGGAGTTCCCCGATCCTGGTATCGTACGCACTGCGGAACACGCCGCCCTTTGTGATCAGGACCGCCGGATGTTCTTCGATGGCCTCTTCGATCAATACGATAAGATCCTGCATTGTATCCGCTTCCTCGAGCCGGAAGTTGAGTTGCGGATCGATCTCTGCCGGAAGCGTCAAAACGGCGCGCAGACTGTCTTTGAGGGTATTCAGTTCACGCGGCGCCGCTTTCCCTGATGCGATCTTTGCGCAAAGCCGTTCGATATCGGCAATATCCCCCAATATATCGCGGACCTTTTCACATTTCGTATGTTCTTCCGTAAAATAGGCCACATGGTCCAGACGTTCTTCGATGGCTTCCTTGTCCATCAGAGGATAATAGATCCACTGACGCAGCATGCGCGCACCCATGGAGGTCCGGGTCTCATTGATGGCATGGAAAAAGGTGCCTTCCCCGTATTCGCCCGACAAACGCTGGAACAGTTCCAGATTGCGGATGGTAAAACGGTCCAGACCAAGATATTTGTTTATCTCGAACGGACGGATCGTATTGATATGCGCAAGTTGCTTCCGAAAATTTTCATTCACATAGTGCAGGATCATTCCGATGGTTCGCACGGATAAGGGCTTGTCGTCCAGGCCCAGCCCTTTCAGTCCGCTGACCCTGAAATGCTCCCGGATCATATCCTCGGCATAGTGACTGTCGGAAACCCATTCCGGCAAGGTGCTGCAGATCCCGTTATAGTAAGGCAAGGTTTTCCTGATCTGCTGTTCTTCTCCCTCCGGGAGCAGCAGTTCGGAAACGGGCATGGCGCTCAGCAGTTCGATGATCGCCTGTTTTGCCGCCGAGATACTGCGGAACTCACCGGTGGAAATATCCACATAGGCCAGACCCGCGATATCATCGCGAACAATGAGCGCCGCCAGATAATTGTTGGTATTGCTTTCCAGGTATTTATCGTTGACCGCCGTACCGGGCGTTACGATCTCGGTGATACCGCGCTTTACGATGCCTTTTGCCTTTTTCGGATCTTCCAGCTGTTCGCAGATCGCCACTTTCAGTCCCGCTTTCAGCAGTTTGTGCAAATACGCGTCCAGCGCATGATAGGGAAACCCCGCCAGCGCCACATCCGCCGCGGCGCCGTTGCTGCGCTTGGTGAGCGTGATGCCCAGGACCTTGCTGGCGGTTCGGGCATCCGAATCAAAGGTCTCGTAAAAATCGCCCATACGGAAGAGCACGATCTTGTCGGGATGTTTTCCTTTGACCTCCAGATATTGCCGCATAAGGGGTGTTTGCGTTTTTGATACCATTTTGAAATATAAAATAAATTCATATCAAACAAAATCAAATTGTGGGAATGGAAGGTTAAGCATGCGTAAAAGATCTGTATTTTGAACGTATTATTGTAAGCGCGCTGATATCCCGATGGATACAAAATCATATTTCAATAAAAACTATTGTAATTCCCCTTATAGCGTTTTAAATTTTCTGGCTTTTTCGAAAGCAAGGGAGAGGTGGCAGAGCGGCTGAATGCAACGGTTTGCTAAATCGTCGTAGTGCTTCAAGCGCTACCGGGGGTTCGAATCCCCCCCTCTCCGCTCAGTATGTATAAGCCCTTATCTAGGGGCTTTTCTCATTTTCAAAATAATATTGTTCCCATATTGTTTCAATTTTTTAAGGATACACACGTAATAATATAATCGCTTTTAAGTACCATTTCGGATATTATGTACGTATCCCGGACCGATCACGGTCAATCATTGCACTACCTTATGCTTGAATTGCCGCGCTAAAAAGGTTTTGAAGCAATATGATCGCGATATTAATCAATTTTTATGTAATGAGGCTTGAGGAGTTTGTGAATTGGATTAAGTAGGAGAAGCCTTATAATTATTTTATAAACGTTTCTTTAACCCTTTTTGATCTTATTAAATAAGGTATCCATATAATTGCTCCACCAACAGATTGTAATACACTCTGCTCTAAGTAAGATATTTTCCATGAAATTAGTTGATTCTCTATTAGAGGATATGATAGTATATAATCCAATATATTATATAAAATTATTGTTATAACACAGATAATATATGCTCTTGGAAAATAATGTTTTTTTAAAAAGAATAGTACAACACAAGCAGTAAATAATATTAATATTACATATAAAGAATAGTAAGTAAAATTTAACGAGGAAATAACATTAGAGGGTATAGTTGATAAATCAATTCTGTCTGATCCAAATATTTCAGTATCGAAAACCTTTAAATTTTGCAATAATATTGTTATACTAACCAATAAGCCTACCGCCCAAACAATAAGCCATCCTCCAATTTTTTTGGAAGGTATTGAGGAGTTTTGATTATCAGTCTTTTTTCTCCGTTTAAACCAAAATCTTATAATAAAAAAGCCAAGTACAATTGATAAGATACCCATATAAAAATTATATGAATATGCTTCATCGGCAATTGGCTTGAATATGTTTGTAATTCCAGCCAATATCCATAAAGGCCCTAGGATTAAACAAATAATAATATACCCAATTTCCTCCAGTACTTTTAAAATATTTTTCATAGTATACTCCTCCATAAGTAAAAAATAATTAACAATTTATAAAAACTTATATTCAAAATAAAGTCAAAAGTGTAATAATTAACATTACCCAAGGATTTAGATTACCTCTAAGAGGGCGGCATGGAGGAAAACCGGCTTCCCCAGGAGAAAGGTGTTTTTGATTTTGATATGATAGCGATTTCTGAAATATTTTTTTATATTTTTTTAACGTGGCCATGCAAGGCTAAAAAAAGGTCTGTTTAAAATACCTTTTTATTGCGTGCTTAAAACGCCACTTTATCCCCGCTTTCCTTGATTTTTTCCGTAAAGCGATTCAGTTCTTCTCTGCTTTCTTTGCAACCGCCAGCATTTCCTTGTAGACTAAGAAGAGCCCCCTCCTCTCACCGCTACAATCTACTGAAGCTTCGGTGAATTTCGCGACAGGACGTTTCGTTCTTGGATGAGTTAATCTACTATATATACTTTCTAAAAAAGCATGCAAATAATCTTGAAGCTATTTACAACGGGTTCTGGATTGGTTGTGGCATTAAAGGCGTTTTCTTGGAAAATAAATACTATCTTCATTTTGCTTTTTATCTTTATTGTAAGTATATTTTAATGAATGATAAATAAATTGAACATTTACTGTCAACCGGTAACTAGGTTAACACTAAGAAATCTGAGACGAAACCAATCAGTCCGGACAGCAGGTGTCGACCGGAGTTTATATTACTATCTGCGAGTCATAGATCTTGTTGATTCAAAGAACGTAATTTTAATAAATTAATGACTTGAGAAGTTTATGTCTGATAGAAATAAATTAACGTTAAAAGAATATTTTATAATAAATGCACCTCAATTAATTTCAATTGTATTATTATTATGGGCATTATATCCAGAAAATCCATATGGGTACTATATATTTCTGAGAATTGTATGTTTTTTAACATTTATATACGTTGCTTTTCGATTTTATCACTTCGATAACAAAGTATTTATGTGGATCATGATTTTTTTTAGTATAATTTATAATCCATTGATTCGAGTGCATCTTAATAGAGAAATTTGGTCAGTAATAAATATAATTACTATTATAGTAATTATTATTTCACTTTTTCTGCTGAAAGATTTTAATAATGAATAGAAATCAATTATGAAAAAAGTAATTGAAATTCTAGTATTACCAGTAGCATTTATGAATATTTTTAGTGGTATAGTTGGGGGAATATGGTTACTTATTCTATGGGAATGGCGTTTACTTCTTATAGGTTTAATTCTTACTTTTACCGCTCATTGGTATTTGAGTTTGATCTTGATGCTTTCTACACCATTTGAAATCATAGCAATAAAATTATATGAGCGAAATAGTAAATTGTCTTATTTATTTTCTTATTTTATATTATTATACTATAATATTTTAATATCCGCTAGTTGTATCGTAGCATTTATAATTTGTACAAAATTTTATGATGGAGAAATTAGTATCTCATTAGTACCTTACGTGCTTTGGGCTTGGGCAATGGCGCTAGGTCCATGGAGATTTTTAGCAACTTATGGCGGTAAGCCAGATTCTAGCACGACAATAATGATATTTAGTGCTTCAATATTGTATTTATTCTTTATTACTAGCGTATTTATTGGTCCCATTATTAACTTAATTGCTATTTTATTCTTTGTTATAGTCCAATTAGTTGCTTTACCACTTTATCTTAATTTTAAAAAAGAAAAAGAGTTTTAAAGATGGCATAATTGGGAAAATAATGATATAAAGGTTATAGATTTTGGGTATACTGACTACAATAATAATTGAGGGTATATTAACCCCAATTAAGGGGATTATTTATATAAACAAGTTCTTTTAAATGTGATCAGCTTAATTGTCTCGATAGTGTAGAGACAATTTCTTTATCCGGAAAAGTCTCTGCGATGCGGAGACAATGCCGTAAGTGTTTTTCACTCCAGCCTCTGCCGTACTTTTCCGTCAGATGCTGCGCCAATGAGACAATGATCTGCTTGCTGTAAGCCACGCGCACGTTTTTCAGAACAGCGGAATTGATGGTTTTTCCGATCTTCGAGTAAAGCAACGTCATCTCGGTATTGACCGAGACGGCAATTTGCTACCGGCTTTGTTCAATGAGACGTATGATCTCATTGATAAATTCAGGTTCAGCAATGTCTTTTATTCTGTACGATCTTTCCGAACAGATTGGTATGCTAAACGCGAGATTTGTGCATTTTTGTGGTGTTTAAGTTTTTGAATTTCGACTTGATTATAAATAGAATAAGTTCTAAAATTACATGTAAAACTAAATTATTGGAAAAAGGTGAATAAAATGCCAAAAAGACATGTATTTATAGGGGTCGTTTTAACTATTTGTGCTGGTTTTTTATTTGCACAGACCGCAGTTGCTCCGACAGTCGGTGACGGTTCTTCGGACAACCCCTATCGAATTGCCACTTTAGCCAATCTTCGCTGGCTCAGTGAGAACTCCGATAAGTGGGCTTCCGGTAAATATTTTATTCAAACGACCGATATTGATGCTTCTGAAACCCAATACTGGAACGACGGCGAAGGCTTTTCACCGATAGGGAAAGGTAACATTAGATTCCAAGGTAATTATGACGGCAATGGACATACCATTTCCGGAATTTACATTAATCGACCGTCAAGCGATTATCAAAGCTTTTTTGGCCGTACATATGATGAAGCCGAAGTTAGCAATTTGGGCCTGATCAATATTGATATTGCCGGTCAAAATTATGTCGGCGGGCTGATAGGATGGAATTACGGTGGCACTGTATCTAACTGCTATGCCAGCGGGTCGGTTTCCGGGTCACGCCATATCGGCGGCCTGATAGGATTGAGTGGATCCGGTTCCGTATTAAACTGCTATGCCAGTGGATCGGTTTCTGCGGTGAGCAATGTCGGCGGCCTGATAGGAGATAATGGATCCTCCGTATTGAACAGCTATGCCAGTGGGTCGGTTTCAGGAGAAAACTATGTCGGCGGCCTGATAGGATATTATCAATCCGGCATTGTATCAAACTGTTATGCCAACGGTGTGGTTACCGGATCAACCAATGTCGGTGGCCTAATAGGATATTGCACCATTAGCGATATTATAACTGCTTGCTTTTGGGATACACAGACATCAGGGCAAGATATAAGTGCAGGAGGGAACGGTAAAACGACAGCTGAGATGAAGGCACAAAGTACCTATATTGAGGCCGGCTGGAAATTTATGGCAGATGCCGACACCTATCACGAAGGGGAATATTGGTTTTCTTCCAATTCGGGCTATCCCGTTCACGCTTGGGGAGTTATTCAAACGGTAAACACCCTAAAAGCCACTGATATTACCGAGAGTACAGCAACACTCAATGGCAGACTTTATGCCAATGGCTATGCCACTACGGTTGAATTCGAGTGGGGAACTACAGATACATATGGGAATACAGTAGTTATAGGAAGCTATGGCGCCAAAGATTATTTAGATCTAAGTACAACACTCTCTGAACTGACCAAAAATACGCTTTACCATTATCGCATAAAAGCTACGCATACTCAAGGTTCTGAAGTTAAAACATCCTATGGGATCGACATGATAATTTATACTGGAGCTCCCGCAACTGCTCCCGATGCCGGTAATGGTTCTTCGGGCAATCCTTACCAAATTGCTACATTAGCCAATCTTCGCTGGCTCAGTGAGAACTCCGATAAGTGGGCTTCCGGTAAATATTTTATTCAAACGACCGATATTGATGCTTCCGAAACCCAATACTGGGACAACGGCGAAGGCTTTTCACCGATAGGGGAAAGTAGCATTAGATTCCAAGGTAATTATGACGGCAATGGACATACCATTTCCGGAATTTATATCAATCGTTCATCAACCTATTTTATAGGCTTATTTGGATTTATATATACAGGTGCTAATATTCGCAATTTAGGACTGATTGATGCTGAAATTATAGGTTGTTATTTTATCGGCAGCCTTATAGGATGTAATAGGGAGGCTAGCGTATCGAACTGCTATGCCAGCGGTACGGTTTCAGGGGGAAACTCTGTCGGCGGTCTGATAGGGCATATTTTAGGCGGAAGTGTCTCGAACTGCTATGCAAGTGGATCGGTTTCCGGGGTGAGCACCGTCGACGGCCTGTTGGGAAGCTCTGTCGGCGGCCTGATAGGAAGTAATGATTATGCCAGCGTTTCGAACTGCTATGCCAGCGGTGCGGTTTCAGGGGAAAGCTCTGTCGGCGGCCTGATAGGAAGGAACTATTTGACTACCGTGTTAAACTGCTATGCCAGCGGTGCGGTTTCAGGCGAATACTCTGTCGGCGGCTTAATAGGAAGTCTTTCAGGTACGATAAGCGCCTGTTTTTGGGATAATACGGTTAATTCCGGGTTGGATGGAGTGGGATATGGATATAGCGGTGATCAGGTTACGGGAGAAACAACAACCAAGATGCAAACAAAAAGCATCTATACCGATGCAGGATGGGATTTTTTAACCGTATGGGGTATCAATGATACAATCAATGAAGGCTATCCGCACCTATATTGGCAATCCCCCTTGCCAAGAATAATAATTGGTTCTATTGAAGATATAACAATAGGTTCTGTGGATATCTATGGAGATTTGTTTTACGCTGGCAGTTCTTATCCTCTGCAACACGGATTCTGTTGGAACACTGAAGGAGAACCTTCCCTGGAAGATGATTTCATTGAACTGGGTCCGGTCCCTTCAACGGGCGTTTTCCGAGCACAGATTACAGGTCTTACATCGAACACCCTTTATTATATCCGGGCTTATGCGACGAATGAAGCGGAGACGGTATACAGTCAGGTCATTTCCTTCACAACCCTTAAAACCGGAATAGTGGAGGGTATCCCATCTAACTATGTTTTGTCCCAAAACTACCCCAACCCGTTCAACCCAACGACAACCCTGCAATACGGCCTCCCGGAAGCATCTGACGTAGATCTGATGATCTTTGACATCACCGGCCGTAAGATCAAGAGCTGGCATATAAGCAGTCAGCAAGCCGGTTGGCACAAGGTTATCTGGAACGGCACAAATCAGTACGACCAGCAAATATCAACCGGTGTTTATATTTACAGTCTGAGGGCTGGTGATTTTGTTGATACAAAGAAGATGGTTTTTATGAAATGATAGAATGTGATAAAAATACAGCAATCGTTTTCATTGATGATACTGGAAACGAATTTCTTAAAGATCCAAATTATCCTATTTTTGGGTTGGGTGGTATTATCGTTTTGGGAAAAAATTATTGTAAAGAAATCGTTGAGCCCTGGTGTGAATTAAAAGAAAAGGAATTTGAAAGCAAGTGCACCCCTTTACATGCTACAGATTTAGTTAAGCCATCTCAATCACAGTTGAATGCTCTAAATAATTTTTTTAGTACAAAAATTTTTAAGAGATTTGCATGTACACTAAGTAACAAAACTCAATTAAAAAATATCAGGAATAATTATACCACAATAGTCGATTGTGTTAGAGGTAATATCAATGCATTATTAAAACTTTTATCGTTTGATTCATTGCTCTTTGTAATTGAAGAGTCTGATTCAGTTGATCATGACAAATATAAATCTCTACACTGGCTAGGAGAAAGGGATGAATTTATAAATGTTAACACTGAAGTTATATTTAAAACTAAGAAAGATATTGAACCGGGCCTTGAAGTAGCAGATTTTGTTATAAATGCTTTTGGCTCAACATATAAAGATAAACTTGCCGGGAAAATAACAAGTTCAAACGAAAGACCAGATTATTTTAACATCATAAAATCGGTAAGTGAAAAAGATATAAGCACAATAGAGCTAAGCAGAATTGAAACCGTTGGGTATATCCCAGATTAGATATGTGATTATGAGTTGACCCTCTCCACTCACCTTCTCTGAAGCTTCCTTCTTCGCCCTCTAACTGCCGGGCTTCAAAGGACAAACCGGCGGACAAGCAACCCTAATCTCCCCACTTCGCCAAGGCTACGTGGGGCAAGTAACCTCAACCTCAATATTCGATCACGATCTCCGGGCGCAGGTCAAAATGATCGATATCCCAGACATACTCGCCGCCCGCGGTAGACCCTTTGGGCGCGGACTTTGCATTGTGTTCGATCACCTTAAGTCCTTTGGGCAGCGAAACGGTCAGCCTGCCGGACATATTTCCGCCGATGGCCTTGATCTGCGCGATCTCATCTTTTTCGGGTTTGAACGCGGATATTTTCATCCTGCCGCCGGGTAAGTATTGAATGGAAAATATGTTGATGTCCTTCGAAATAAAATGATAGTCCTCCCCCGCTTTCCCTTTCCTATCCACCGTGACCTCATAACGGCCTTCCTTCAGATACTTCACTTTCTTAAAGCCCGGGAGGTCCGCCAGTTTCGCGGCATCTTTTTGCAGTTCGTCTTCTTCCTTTTTACCCAGTTTCCCCTCACTGTCCGCGGCAAGCGCCAGGACGTTGGTCAGTTTTCCGCCGTACGTAAACGCGTAATTCCCCTTCTTATCGATCGAAACACCTGCCTGAAAGTCCTCGGGAATATAGCAGCCGGTAAGGCATATCATCAGCAAGGCGGCAAATATCCGCTGAAGGATCCTGTTATTGCTCATTTCTTTACCTCAGTGTAATTTTAATTTATGGTTTAAAATATTCGCTCAGCACTTTCATGGCTTCCTGATATCCTATCCTGATCAACTCGGGCGACTGATCGATATCCACCACATTGAATTCCGAGAGATCGGGGCTGATAATAATATCCGCGTCTTTGAGCTGATAGCCCGTTACCGTATGCGACATCATCATAAAACTCCGCATGAGGATCTCAATAAGATTTTCTGGCGGATGTTTGCTGTGCCGGGAACTCAGATCGACCGCGATGATGAGTTCCGCACCCATTTCCCTCAGAGGTGATACGGGTACGTTCTCCACGACCCCGCCGTCAATCAGCATTCTGCCATCGATCTCTACGGGAACGAAGACACCCGGTATACAGGTACTTGCCATCACGGCCATACTGACATCGCCCCGTGTTAACACGATCTTTTCCATACTGTTTATATCCGCGGCGATCATGGCAGTTGGCAGAACGGCATCCTTCAGGTCGACCTGACCGATATATTCCCGGATCAGATCTCCCATTTTACTATTGGACAGTAATCCCATATTGGAAAATGAGATCCCCGACAGATCGCCCCAAGCGATATCTTCGGATATTTCCTCAATGTCTTGCCAAGTGAACCCAAATGCATAGAAAGCGGACACGAAAGCCCCGATGCTCGTTCCGGCGATACAGTCGATGGTAATATTCAACTCATCCAGCGCTTTCAGAACACCGATATGTGCCGCGCCCAGTACCGCGCCGCCGCCGAGGGCCAGACCTGTCTTCGGACGCTCCTCTTTTGAAAACTCTTCCCAGGTGAGTTTAAAGCCGGGTTTATAACTGTTCCCGCCGGCCGCGGCGATACATGCAAAAACCATCAAATAAGCGCCAAGGGTCCTGAAAAAATGTTTCATAGCTATCCTTTAGTGTTATACCGAAGTTTACGGAACTTTTCAGTAAGTCCAAATATCTTTTTTCCCGTCTTCGGAATGCTAGGGATGCGGGCGATGGCTATCGGTCCGTGAATACTTATTTTGGCAAATGCCGGATCTTTGGGATAAAGGCACCGGTCCGGGTTTTGTATTCGGAATAAATGTCCGGATATTTTTCAGTCAGCGCCTTTTCTTCATAGGGCAGGCGCAGGATCATGAGCGAAAGGATGATCAGTATACCCGATATCCCGAAAACAAGACTCCGCGAGATCAGGAACAGTCCCGCGAAAAAAAACAGATACGCGACATACATCGGGTGGCGGATAAAGCGATAGGGCCCCCGCATAATGATCTCGTGTGTCCTCTCCGTATCGATGCTTGTGGAAAAATTATCACCCAGAGCCTGATGGGATGCCAGCAGCAAAATGAGTGACAGAAATGCTATCGGCATGCCCGCGATCTGAAGCCAGACGGGTAATACCGGGTAATGGGATATGAAATATTCCGGAATAAAAATCCTGAATATCGTGGCGGCCATCAAGAGCAGCCCGAAGATGTAGCGGATCAGGATCAGCCAAAGGGGTTCGTAATGAAAGGCCTTTATACTGATCAGATGATTGTAGCGTAATTTATAGACGGAACGGATAAGGACCAGCAGACAGAGGAAGATGATAAAAATGATCGTTGCGGCTTCATGCTTCATGAGAAAATATACCTGTCCTTCCATTTCGCTGAAGGAGAACTCCGCCAGTAAGGGTTCTCCACGTATGCATCCCTTCCCGATAGGTAACTAGTTTATCCTTTTTAATGTATTTTTACAATACCAAAAAATACGGGAACATTCTTTGATTAATTTTATAAATATAATGTGATTAAATCTTTACTGAATATTAACGATGATTATTGAAAAATATACCTTATATTCTATCGTAACTTAAATTTTGAAAGGATGGAACTATGAATAAAACCGATTTTGCCTACCTAAGCCGTAAGGCCGAGATCCTCAGAGCGATCTCACACCCGATCCGTTTGGCCATTTTGCGCGGACTGATCAAAAATGGTCCGACCAATGTGATCAATCTGGAAACCTGTGTGGAGGTTCCGACCGCAACGGTTTCGCAGCATCTGACCAAGATCCGTTATGCCGGTATCGTCAGCAAGGAACGTAAAGGAACCTATATCTACTATTCCATAAAAGACGAAGATGGACTGGTTGATATGCTCAAAGCTTTCCTGAACATGGAATAATACGTCCCTTATAAATAAGCGGATAAATAGAACAGGTCCCTTGTATGTGAGGGACCTGTTTTATATTATTATCCAATTTATTCTATAGACCCAGATACCATGTCGCGATCGAAAAATAGATGATCACTCCGGAAATGTCCGCAATGGAGGTGATCAGAGGTGCACTCGCGACGGCGGGATCGCGTTTGATCATTTTGAAAAGAAAAGGAAGCGATAATCCGACCAGACTTCCGGTCACAACGATACAGACCATGCTCAAAGCGACGATAATGATAATTTCCGGTGCACGAAAGCTTGCAACCATACTCACTCCCAGAGCCATTGTGACCCCGAGCAGAATGGCAACGAATATTTCTTTTACAAACAGAGCGAGCCAGTCCTTCAGGACCACATCACCCGTAGCAAGCGCGCGGACCATCAATGTTGCCGATTGAGCTCCGGCATTTCCGCCACTGTCAATAAGCAGTGGAAGAAAGAACACCAGTGATACAAGCGAAGTAATGGTATCTTCAAAGCCTGCAATGGCGGCTCCGGAAAAAATATTCATAAAAACAAGTGCGAACAGCCATAATATCCGTTTTTTGTAGAGTGATCCAATGCCTTCTTTCAGCGGATTCATGACCACTTCCTGAAAGGAACCGAATTTCTGAAAATCTTCCGTCGATTCTTCTTCCGCGATATCCATCACATCATCAAAAGTAAGGATACCCAGAAGCACCCCTTTTGAATCGGTTACGGGCAGCGCCACGCGATCGGTATCTAAAAAAGCATGAACCGCGGTTTCCTGATCGTCATTTGCATTCAGGGCAATAAAATGGTTGTCCATAAGCTCATCGATCCGTTGTGCGGGGTTCGCCAGCAGGATCTCGCGCACACGCAGGTCATCCAGAAGCTTCCAGTTCTTATCCACCACATAGATCACGTTCAGGGTTTCGGAATCCTTCCCGAACTTCCGTATGTGACCGAGGGTCTGCGCTACGGTAAAATCGGGTTTTACCGCAACAAAATCCGGGGTCATCAGCCTTCCGATACTGTCTTTGGGATAACCGAGCAACATGACGGTGATCTCTTTTTCTTCCGGCGATAACATCTGGATCAGCCGTTGTGCCAGCGGACCCGGCATTTCTTCGAGCAGTGCCGTTCTGTCATCCGGGTAAAGATCATTGAGAAAAGCAGACAATTTATCCTTATTTTTCGCAAATGCTTCAAGAATGTTTTCCTGTTTTTCTATCGAAAGATGATTAAATGTATCTCGGGCCAGGGACTGCGGAAGAAGTCGAAAGACAATAAGATCCTCCTGAAGTTCAAGCGTGCTAATAATTTCTGCTGCCTGATGGGGTTCAAGATGTTCAATTTCCGAACGGACCTGTTTCCATTCCTGCTTTTTGATCAGTTCATGAATGAGTTCTTTTTTAAATTCCATACTGTCCTCATTTCATTTTTTAGTTTTTTTTAATTAATACTATTTAAAGAACATCTCGGATTGTTTCAACCCGTGAAAAGTAATTATTATATTTCAAGACCCAAAATAAAATTTTATCCGATGAGAATGTAAACTGCCTTTCTAAAAATGTCATTAAATAATGGAATTAAAAATATTATGAATATGCGATAAGCTTGTTTAAATTTCATTATAGAACTTAAAATTATTTATTTATATCCCACATTGAAGAGAGGTGAATACCATGAAAAAGATCAATCGCAGAAAAAAGATCGGACTGGCACTTGGCGGCGGCGCCGTATTGGGTGCCGCGCATATCGGGGTTTTAAAGGCAATAAAGGAATTTAATATACCCATTGCCTGCGTGTCCGGTACAAGTATCGGCGCTTTTGTCGCCGCTTTTTATGCCTGCGGCATGGAGTGGGAGGAGATCGAAGCGATCGCCATGGAACTGAAATGGCTCGATCTGTCCGGGCTTTCGCTTTCAAAACTCGGACTGCTTTCCAACGAGCGCATGGGTAAGCTGATAGAAGAACATCTCGGCAAGAAGGATCTCAGGGACGCAAAGATACCGCTTGCCATGATCGCAACCGATATTGTCAGCGGTGAAAAAGTTATCCTTAAAAAAGGCAACATCGCGGATGCCGTTATGGCCAGTACCTGCATCCCCGGAATTTTCACTCCGGTCGAGATCGACGACAGGATGCTGGTTGACGGCGGTATTGTCGAGAACGTTCCGGTAAGCCCTTTAAAAGAAATGGGGGCCGATCAGATCATTGCGGTGAATCTTAATGCGGAACAAAAAGAAACCAAACCCGAAAGTATTATCGAAATTCTTTTACGAACTTTTGATTTTCTGATCGGTACTTCGACGGACCTACAGACCCAAAAAGCGAATGTGCTGATCGAACCGGACCTGTCCGAATTCAATATGGTGGAGATCAAGCAGGCACCGGATCTGATCAAAGCCGGTTATGGTGAAGCCATTTCCGTTTTCAATAAAGTTGTTAAATAGACCTCTAAAAATCAAACGGGCGAAAATATCCGCCCGTTTGCTCATCGCTTCATTCCAAAGAAAATGATCTATGCTTCTTCTTTTTCTTTCTGATAGTCAGCTACGACCTTGTCCTGAATTTCTTTCGGGACATATTCGTAATGCGAAAATTTCTGACGGTAAAAACCTCTTCCCTGTGAGATGGAACGCAGGGTATTGGCATATTTGTAAAGGTTAGCCAAAGGAACGGATGCCTTAATGATCTGATTATGTCCGTCACTGTCCATACCCAGTACTTTTCCGCGCCGGGAAGAAATATCACCCATCACATCGCCCATATATTCCTCAGGAAGCTTTACCTCGATCTCATAGATCGGTTCAAGCAGGATCGGGTCCGCTTTTGCGAAGGCTTCTTTGAATGCACCGCGTCCGGCGATCTGAAATGCGATATCCTTTGAATCTACGGGATGTTGTTTTCCGTCATAGAAAGCGACCTTCAGATCGATCACCATACTGCCGGTAAGCGGTCCTTCAACGCAGGCGCCTTTTACACCTTTTTCAACAGATGGCACGAAGGAACGGTCAACATTCATACCGACCAGTTCGCTGACGAATTCAACGCCTTCCCCGCGTTCCTTCGGTTCGATACGCAGATACACCTCGCCGAACTGACCCGCTCCCCCGCTCTGTTTCTTATGACGATAATGTCCTTCTGCTGTTTTACGGACGGTCTCGCGGTACGGGATCTTCGGTTCGATCTGCCGGATCTCGATATGATAGCGCTGTTCGATCTTCTTAAGGCTGACCTCAAGATGCGTTTCGCCCTGACCGGAAACAATGGTTTGTTTCAGTTCAGGATCCACCACATAATGAAAACTGGGATCTTCGGCACAGACTTGGGCCAGTCCGACACCGATCTTTTCATCATCTCCTTTTGCCGTCGCTTCTACAGCGACACGGATGATGGGATCCGGAAAAATGATCCCGGGATATTCAACAGGGGCTTTCGCATCGCAAAGGGTATTACAGGTATGCGTCTCTTTTAATTTTACGGCGGTTCCGATGTCTCCCGCACAGATGGTGTCGAGATCAACGCGGTTTTTACCGTTCATCGTATAGATGGAACCCAGGCGCTCCGTACTGTTGGTCTGATAATTTTTCAGGTCCGTTCCGGGTTTGATCGTACCGCTCATGACCTTGAAAAAGGACATTTCACCGATATGTTGCTCATAAATGGTCTTATAAACGAAAAGACTCGCAGGTTCGGAAGCATCGATTTTCCGGATGACCTCTTCTTTGGTTCCGGGTTTATAGCCTGTTACGGTCCCTTTTGCATCCGGTGCGGGCGCCAGATCGCTTAAAATCTCGATCAGACGGCTGATGCCGATATTTTTCTGCGAAGAAACGCAGACAAGCGGTATTAGTGCACGTGTCAATACCGCTTTTTTCAGACCGTTCTGAATCTCGGCATCGCTTAATTCGCCTGCTTCGAAATACTTTTCCAGGAGCGCATCATCGGACTCGGCAACCAGTTCAACCAGTTTTTCATATAATTCATCCATACGTGCCTGATATTCACCGGGAACCGCTTCTTCGCCATAGTTGCCCTTATCGTCAAAAACCAATAATTTCTTTTTTAGCACATCGACCACGGAATGGAACGCAGGACCCTCGTTGACCGGGAATTGGGCCGGAAAGATACGATCACCCCAGCGACTCTGAAGATCCGCAAGGATCTTATCAAAGCGGGTATGTTCTTTATCCAGCATCGTCATCGTAATGAAAGGTGGAATATCACGTTCTTCAAGCGCATCCCAGGCAAGTTCGGTCCCTATCTCGATACCCGATGTGGCATCAACGGTAAGAACAGCGGAATCTGCCACATGACATACGGCTTTCAGTTCTCCCGAAAAATCGATATATCCCGGTGCATCCAATACATTCAATTTAACATCCTTATGATACAGATGCATCAGTGTGGGACGCAGTGATATCTGTCTTTCGATCTCATCGGGAGAATAGTCAGAGGTCGTACTGCCTTCCTGGATCGATCCCAGACGGTTGATGGTACCCGCCTGCAGAAGGAACGCGTCCGCAAGGATGGTCTTCCCGCTTGCGGAGTGTCCGACCAAAGCGATATTTCTAATATCTTTGGTTAAAGTTGCCATTATATTTCCTCCATAATAGGTTTGATTTTCTTTTTCAATGCCTGCCGCACAACTTTCCCGGTTGCTGATTTCGGGAAATGGGTTACATAGCTGAATCCTTCGGGTATTTGATAGGGTGGTAATTCCTCGGAAAGAAATGCTTTTAATGCCTCATCATCCGGACGTTTTCCACTCTCCGGGATAATATGTGCCTGAATGGATTCCGTTCCGTCCTCCCGCAGTGCACCGACAACGACCGCATCCTTTACCATCGGGTGTTTCATCAGCAGAGATTCCAGTTGTTCGGGATAAACGTCAAATCCACGGACATTGATCACATAGGCCTTTCGGTCAATAAAGTAATAATATCCGTCCATATCCACTCTGGCCAGGTCCCCGGTATGATACCATCCGTCCCGTATTTGTTCTTTCAGTAATTCCTGAAGGTCCTTTGTGAGAACTTCCGAAACGATACAGATCTCACCGATAATTTCCTCATTTACAATGCTTTTACCGTTCTTCAGTGCGATCGAGACCTTACTCAGGGGGATTCCGATCGAATCGGGTTTATCGGTATTCGTATTGACGGTGAGGATCGGACCCGCTTCCACCATCCCGTACACTTTAAATACGGGCAGGTTATAGATCTTTCGAAATGCTTCGATAATATTCTTTTTAAGTCTGCCTCCGCCCGTTATGGCATAACGCATCGAATCGGGTAAAAACGTGCTGTCGGCCTTTTGGACGAGGTGTTTAAAATAGGAGGGTTCCGCCACCAGATACGTCGGACGTGCGCTTTTAAAGGTTTTTTTCAACTGCTCATCATCATCCGTATCACAGATGGCGATCGAAGCGCCGGCATTGAGCAGGGCATTCATAACACCGACATAGGCGATAAAATGCGTCAGAGGATACTGTGAGAAAACAATATCATCGGGTTTGTAGATCACTGCCGATAAAAAATCATTGGTATTTCTGTAAAGCTGATAGTTGGAATACTTTGCATATTTTGCGGGACCGGTGGCCGCACCGCTGTAGAACATAACGCTTGTATCGTGTTCTTCGGGTCTGTAGGGTCCGCCGAAAAAAGGTTTTGAACTGTATTCATCAAAGGGGACCGCCTTGTCATTTTTACATTCGCCCACACCTACGAACACTTCGCAGGAGTTCAGGATGCTGGTGGCGCTGAGCACATCCTCTTCATTATCGGCATGATAAACAATGGCCGTGGCACTGCTGTCATCGATGATATAACGTAAGGCAAGGGATTTATAGTGTACATTGACGGGGATCATCATGGCTTCAAGCCGGGAGAGTGCCAGCCAGGTATAGATCATCTCCGGGATATTCGGTAACATGACCACAACGCGTGTGTGTTTCTTTATACCGAGATGATTGAAATGATTTGCGAGCCGCAAAACGGATTCATAAACACTTTTATATGTCAGGGACATATCACAGGAATATATGAATACATCGTCGGGTGTTTTCTGCACCTGTTTGAAAAATGTCGAATAATTTGATAAAATATCGTAACTCCTCAGCCTGACTTAATCCAAGCCGGATAATCTAATGAGAATATTATCCTTAGTCAAGATTTTGATATGATTGATGGTGTTTTTATCCTAGATTTCCCGATGGTTCCGCAATACGCTAAATCGATCATCCTGATGACGGTTTCTTCCCTTTCCTTTGCACTGATGTCGCTCATGGTCCGCCTTGCCGGTGACCTTCCCCTTTTTGAGAAGGTTTTTTTCCGGAATCTTGTCAGCCTTTTCATCGCTCTGTTTATCATACTTAAGAATCGCGGCTCTGTGTGGGGTAAACCCGAAAACCGGAAATATCTGTTCCTGCGGGGTGTTACGGGTTTGTTCGGTGTTATATTGTATTTTTACAGTCTAAACCATTTGCATCTAAGCGATGCGACAATGCTCAATAAATTATCTCCCTTCTTTGTCATAATATTTGCTTCCTTTTTACTGAAGGAGCGGCTGAACAAGCATCAGGTAGCGGGGATCATTGTCGCTTTTCTTGCCTCCATGCTGATCATCAAGCCGCGCTTTGATATTATGCTGCTCCCGGCACTTATGGGTGTGGGCTCCGCTCTTTTTGCGGGGTATTCCTATGCCATTATTCGTTTGTTGAACCTCCGCGGCGAATCCGCGGAGACCATTGTTTTTTATTTTTCTTTCGTATCCTTTTTAATAACGCTTCCGCTGGTGTTGATCGGATATGTTCCCCCGAGCTTTCAGCAGGGATTATACCTCCTCGGGATCGGTGTCTTTGCGGCAATCGGACAGATTTTAATGACCAAAGCATATTATTATGCACGTGCCTCGGATATTGCGCCCTATAAATATCTGCATGTGCTTTTTGCCGCTTTGATCGCCATGATGTTCTTAGGAGAGATACCCGACCTTTACAGCCTTGCGGGCAGTTTTATTATCGTCCTGGTTTTTATTTATCTTTATAAAAAACGTTTTGTCTGATCTATCTGCAGACCTCGTCCTCGCAGTTGCGATGCATATCCCTTTCCGTTTTTTCGGGGATCAGTTCAGTGTAGACTTCGCGAACATACCTGTCCAGCCATTGATAATAAGCGGAAATCTCTTCCGGATCCCGGCGATCAGCCAGTGCTTTTACACGGCGAAGGATCTCATTTTCTTTTTGCAGGATGATCTGCATATAACCGTCTTTCCTGCGGTTGGCAAGCTTCGCAACATCCAGATAATTCGCATGATTGTCACAGGTCAGCGGGAACAGTTCACCCTTCAATGTAAGCGCGGATGCGGCTAAAAAGGGTACTTCGCCATCCACAACCTGTAATACTTCCGGCAAACGGTCTCCCGAAGAAAAGAAGACCGGTGTGACCATCGCAGTCAGAGGAAACCCCATGATCGGCCAGAGCACCGCATTCCGGGGATCCTCACCGGGTCTGACACCCTGTATAACCAGTACCGAAGCGCTCCAGTAACGCACCACATAATCACGGAAAGCAACAAGCGTTTCATCGTTCCTGTTCCGGGGTAAGCGCATATTCGCAATATCGGTTCGCATGGCACCGTGATCCATATTCCTTGTTGCCTGCTTAATGATGAATTCCGGAGAAAATTTCTTTTGTTTTTCAAATAACCGTGAGCTTGCATCATAACGGATGTACCCTTGTCCCTTTTTATCCGCCCCCCAATAGGAAAAGTTCGTCCGGATCAGATATCCGTCCGGTGCGATCCCGGGGTCGTTAAGGTCGTATTTTCTGTATTCATAATAGCCCGTTTCATAAAAAGCGGCATTTCCTTCCGCATCGATCACACCGAAATTCGCTTCTATTCCCCATTTCCCGGATGCTTCCCCGAGCAAGGCTTCGAAATCATTAAGGTTGGCACAGCGTTCCAGAGCCAGACGCATAAAAAGACCTTCCTGATCCGGATCCACATCACAGCTTACACCGGCGTTGACATTGTAGGAAGCCGTATTCATAATGGCGAACCCGGTCTCATTCATGCCCATCCATATCTCCTGATGCAATGAATCCTTGGCGTTTGCCACTCCCATAAAATCATAGCCGTTCTCACTGACGAACACCAGGGTATTTTCCAGTGAACCCGTATCCCTGTGTTTCCAGAGCAAGGGACGGCCATCTTCCGTTACCCGTCCACTGATAATGGCGGATGTACATGCCGAGGCAATGGAGATCATGCCTGTGATGATCAGAACGATATACTTTTTCATCAAAATACCTTCCGTTTGATTTTTATTGCATTTACCGGACACACCTCATGACAGCAGTAACAGCGGATGCATTTCCGGTCATTGATGCGTATCTTGCCGTTTTCCACGCTCAGCGCGTCCGATTTGCAGATCTGCACGCATTTCCTGCATAATATACAACGATCATGTTCAAATAAGGGGCGTTTATCAAAACGACGGACAAATTGCTGCCAGCGAACACCCATATGAACATAATTGTAACGGTTTTCGATCTTTACACATTTAAAATTCTTAACGCGGAGATCTTTCAGTTCTCCGCCCTCTATGACAATATCATCCATATCCCGGAGTTGAACGCCACGTTCTACCGCACCCGCCAGCATGGGTATTTTCATGGGATCATAGCCGATGATCCGCGCCGCGGTAATATCCAGAGCAATAAAATTCGATGAGCCCAGGATAAGTCCGATATGTTTCGGCTGACCGTTCTGGGGACCCGCGCCTTCCATCCCGATGACCGCATCCATGATCGCAAAAGTGGGTTTCAGCACCTCAAGCAGATCTACGACCATATTGGAAAAGACATAGCGATTGGGATATTTTGCATGCAGAAAGGCTTTGGTGAAGCCGGGTATCAGTCCAAATAGATTCTTAACGGCACCCGTATAATACGCCAGTTCGTGGGTCTTGCATTTGGGCAGTGATATGATAAAATCAACTTCATTGATGATGCGGGCTAGCCGGAAGTTCTTTCGCCGGACAGGATCGCTCGTGAAATCGACCCAGGGAATATCCAGTTCCTTACACACAGCCGCGATCCCGCAGATCCTGGCAGTAAATCCGGGATTGTGAATAGCGGGAGAATCCCCTGCAAGCACCTCTGCACCACGATCAATAAAATAACGCGCACACGCCCAGAAAACATCCGGATGAGTGGTAACCGCCCGTTCGGGTGGTACATCGGTCAATACGTTCGGTTTTAATAAAACTTTTTTCCCGCGGGGATCTGGTCCTCCGGCCGCATCGTAGATCTCCGAAACGGCACGCAGGATATCCTGTCTGTCATATTTCGGGACTTTCCGGACGGATACGATCGCGGGATCACTGACTTGCTGCATAGATCACATCAGATTTTCCGGGTTAAGCCCTTCCAGTTCCCTGACCGTAAAACGTCCGTCTTTACGGATCATAACATCATCAAACCATATTTCGCCGCCACCGCATTCGGGGGTCTGACGCAGCACAAGATCCCAGTGGATCGCCGATCTGTTACCGTTATCGGCATTTTCATATGCATTCCCGGGAGTAAAGTGGATGGAACCCGCAATCTTCTCGTCAAAAAGGATATCCTTCATGGGGCGTGTGACATAGGGATTGAGACCGATCGCGAACTCACCAACATAACGGGCACCTTCGTCCGTATTGAAGATCGATTCCAGTTTCTCCGGTTCATCACCCTCCTCTTTTACGATCCTGCCGTCCTTGAAGGTCAGCCGGATCTGTTCGAAAACGCTTCCCTGATAGAGCGTCGGTGTATTGTATTCGATCACACCGTTCACACTGTCCCTGACCGGTGCCGTAAACACCTCCCCATCCGGAATATTCCGCAGTCCGCAACTTTTCAATACCGGAATATTCTTTACCGAAAAATGCAGATCCGTAAGGCCGGGTCCTTTGATGCGGACCTTATCGGTCCTTTCAAGCAGTTCAACCAAAGCATCTTCCGCTTTTGCCATTTTGGGGTAATCGAGGGTACAGACCTTAAAATAAAAATCTTCAAAGGCTTCGGTACTCATTCCGGCCTGCTGTGCCATCGAAGGACCGGGCCAGCGCAGTACCACCCATTTGGTTTTGGGGACGCGGATACGTGTATGGACCTTTTCACTCCAGAGGGTCATATAGCGTTTCATATCTCCGGAAGCCACGTCAGAAAGTTCGGTGATGTTCCGGCTTCCACGTACACCGATATATGCCTGCATCTGTTCCATGCGGAAAGCTTCGTACTCACCACTGAATGCGATCTGCCGGTCAGTCGCGTTCTTGTAAAGTTCCCGCTGGATCAGATTCGATTTAACCGTTACAAAGGGATTTCCGCCACGTGCGCGAACAGCCCGGATCAAGAGCAGTACAAATGATTCCGGAATATCGATGGCTTCGATCAGGACATGTTCACCTTTTTGGACATTGCACGAATAATTCACCAAAAGATCGGCAAGTATTTTCTCTCGCGGGTTATACATGAGTCTGTTCTCCTATCATAATGTCAATTTCCATTTCATTATACACTTTTATATCATGTTTTTCAAATTCTTTCACGGTAATACCTTTTCCGGGTACAAGAATGTAACTGAAACTGCCGTCATAGACCACAGGGGTACCGCAAGAAGGCGAATTGGATCTCATACAGGCTATGCGGCTGCCTGTGATCAGCGCGATATCGCGTGCGGATTCGGCGCCCCTTTGAAATATCTCGCTGACATCCTTCCCTTCCAGATCGAACACTCTGCCATCTTTACAGATCTCAGCCGTAAGACGCGGCGTGGACAGACCTCCCAATTGCTCCGGACATACCGGGATCAACAGGAAATGTTCCATCAGTGTCCGGATCGTTTCATCCGGTAAGGACTTGGCCTTTCCGTCATACCGTGTCGGGAGCCCCATCAGGCATGCGGATATCATACATGTCGGTTTCTGCTGCATTAAAATTCACTCCTCTTTCTTTCTGGTAAGCAAGCGGTAGGATCGCGGTCCGAGTTCGATCACCGGCGACTCCTGTACTGCGCTTCCTTGCGATGATATATCTTCCGAACTTAGCAGTACCTGCCACATGCTGTCACCCAGATCAAAAACCGATCTGTCCGTTTCCGATGTGTTGACCAGGACGGCTGTGCGGCGTTCCTCCGTTTCTGCTATATACCCCGTTGCTGCCGGCATATCTTCCGTTTCTAACAAACGGATCTTGTCAGGATCGGATGCACGTAATTCCGGCAGAGCCTTCCTGATGCTGATCAGCTCTTTGTAATGATCGTATAAAGTACGGTTAATGTCTCTATCATCAAAATTCAGGTAGTTCGTTTCATTGTCTTTGGCATATGAATCGGCATCCAGTGTGCCTGTCTGCGGATCTTCCACTCCGCTGACCGGTACGATCACTTTCGAACGTGCGAATTCCTGGCCGGCGTGTATCATCATGATGCCTTGCGAACATGCAAGGATAAAAGCCGCGAGCCGGTGCAGGCGTTCCTCCTCCTCCGTAAGCGTCAGATGCCGTTCATGTTCGGGATGGACCACTTCTCCTTCCGGTCGCAGTATAATACGTATAAAATCACCCAGGGTATAGCCGTCATGCGATTCAAGATAATTCACGGATCGCCTTGAATCCGGGACAAGTCCTCCGTTGCTCTGGAGCGAACCGGTAATACAGGTCCCAGGATGTTTGCCCTCCCGGCCGAAAAGAAAACCTCTGTCGTTTTTCGGATCACTTCCCTTTATGCCGTTCCGGTACATATCGTTCCATATACCCCAGCCCATATTGCTCATTTCATGCGGGAAATAGCGTTTACCCCACGGTTCCCCGACCATAATGATATGCGGATGCTCTTTCTTTGCCGCTGATCTGACTGCGCGCAGGGTCTCGTTATCCAGAATACCCGCCAGATCGAAACGGAATCCGTCAATATGGAATTCTTTTATCCAGTAGCGGATGCTGTCTGTGATAAGTTCGCGCATGACAGGCGACTCGCTCCGCGTATCGTTGCCGCATCCGCTGTGATTTTCATGCAGATGCAGATACTGGTCTTCGGCCAGATAGCGCAATGGATTAAGATTGTATTGACTGATGTGATTGAACACGACATCCATGATCACGGCAATACCCGCTTTATGCAACGCATTTACCAGGGATTTCAGTTCCAGTATCTCCTTACCGCGGGGATCGCACCAGGTATTTTTTTCCTTTTGAACACCGGAAGCATAGAAATTGACGGGTGCAAAGAAATAGGAACTCATATATCCCCAGTAATTATACGCATAGGGATTCCAATAGTTAAAAACCTCGCCCGTCTTTTCCCGGTAGGGCGGTTCATAGTTCGTAAACTGCATAAGCGGAAGGAATTCAACCGCGTTGACACCAAGATCCAACAGATAATGGATTTGTTCTTCCATGCCCTTATAGCTTCCCGGAAAAGCATTCCGGGTCCGGGGATGTGCACTCATATCGCATAAATGGCATTCGTAGAATATCAGATCGCGGGGATCCGCGGGGATCCTGAATTTTTGATCTTCCCAGTTGAATGCCTGCTTGAAAATAAATGCTTTCGCTTCCTGACGATGATCATTGTATGTTGAGACCGAACGCGCATAAGGATCCGTTATCAGTTCTTTGATCCCGTCGATCGAAAAGGCATAATAGTAAGCTTCGAAGGAGCGGATATCCGAATATTCCCAATACCCGCCGCCGATCGAACGCATCAGCAATAATTCCCGTGGATCTTTGTCTTCGCAGCGTTCGAACAAAAGAAGACGTACGAGTTTGGCATAAGGGGCATAGAGTGTGAAAAAGGTACGTCCTGCGATCGTGTGACATCCGTTGGGATGTTTCATTAATAATTAGTCTCCGATCAGTTGACAAAGTGTTAGAATGTAATGTGTCAGGTCATGTTTGACCTTTTGAGCGGTTTCATTGACCTCTTCATGCGTCAGGGGTTGCGGACTGATGCCCGAGGCCCAGTTGGTTGCACAGGAAAAGGGATAGACATGCATCCCCTGTTCTCGTGCCCACATGATCTCCGGCATGGTGGACATTCCCACCAGATCGCCTCCGATAGAACGGAAATAGAGGATCTCTGCGGGTGTTTCATAGGATGGACCCGTTGTCCAGACATAAACACCTTCTCCCAGAGCAATACCCGATACTTCGGAAGCCCGGCGAGCTATGCTGCGCTCCGCCGCGGAGATCGTTGACGTGCCCTTTTTAAGCACGGATGTTTGTCCGGTCATATCGATACAGTCACGGATCAAGAGAATATCCCCGGGTGTATGATCTTTATTCATCAATCCCGCCGCATTTGTAACGATGATATGACGAATGCCAAGCGCATGAAAGCTCTTTACGATCGCCAATACCGTATCAAGGTCATATCCCTCATAATAGTGGAAACGGCCCTTAGCTGCCAGGATCATATTATCTCCGGCTTTCCCCGCGACAAATTCACCGGCATGTCCTGAAACCGTTGAACGTGGGAAACCGGGGATCTTTTCATAAGAGATCCTTTTACGGATATCCAGAGAATCCAGCAGATCGTTCAATCCGCTGCCAAGCACGATCCCGATCTCAGGATGAGTATCCTGAAAAAACGTTTTTAGAAATGTCGTATATTGCATAAAGCTCCAAAGGCATTTATTCGGGATTCTGTGTCAATACGTTCTCTACCTTCTCCCAGGAAAGGGTTTGTTGTGTATTGTCACGCATATTTTTCAGATTCAATTCCTTCTTTTCAAGTTCAAGATCGCCCACCACTGCCGTCCAGCGTGTATTCTGTCGATTGGCATCGCGCAGCATTGCCTTGACACTGCGTCGCAACAATTCGGCATGTACGATAAACCCCTTCTCCCGTAATCTGTTGATCAGGGGCATGACAGCTAGCAAATGATCTTTATTCATCGGCGCAATGTACAGATCGATGCTTTTCTCTTGCTGGTCAAAAAGATGTTCCGCTTCCATGGCTATGACCAGACGTTCCATCCCCGCGGCAAAACCCACAGCAGGCGTTTCCGGACCGTCGAGGTCGCTGATAAGACCGTCGTAGCGGCCGCCGCCGCACAATGCATCCTGTGCGCCCAGGGCCGTTCCTTTGATCTCAAAGGTCGTACGTGTATAGTAATCCAGTCCGCGCACCAGTGCCGGATTGATCGTAAATTCGATCTGCAAAGCGCTTAAGAGCGCTTTCACTTCCTCAAAGTGCCGGCTATCCTCATCGGAAAGATGATCCAGAATGGAAGGTGCTTTGGTCTGCATTACTTCGGCACATTCTGGATTCTTGCAATCAAAAAGACGCAGAATATTGCCTTCGAACCGTTCCCGGCATGTATCGCACAGATCCTTCTTATATGGATCAAGCGTTTTTTTCAATATTTCGATATAATGTTTCCGCGTATCGGGACTGCCGATGGAGTTGATCTGCAGCTCCCAATGCTTCAGTCCGAGTTCCCGGTAAATACGGCAAGCCACTGTGATCACCTCAGCATCGGCTTCGGGATATGGTGATCCGATCACTTCGATCCCGAATTGATGGAACTGACGCTGGCGACCGGCTTGCGGACGTTCCTGGCGGAACAGCGGACCCATATACCATAATTTGTGCAGGGGTGCGTCCTGCTGGAAATGATGCTGAATAAAGGAACGCGCAACAGAAGCGGTTAATTCCGGACGCAGGGTCAGACTTTCTCCCCCTTTATCCGTAAAGGTATACATTTCCTTGCTGACGATATCGGAAAACTCTCCGACCCCTCTGGCAAACAGTGCCGTATTCTCAAAGACCGGCGTACGGATCTCCCGGTAGGCATAAACCTCAAAAACCCTGCGTAGAACAGTCTCTATCTGCTGCCATCTGTGGATGTCTCCCGGCAAAATATCATGTGTCCCCTTAATCGTCTTTAATCTTTGCATCGTTTTTTCCTATACCATTCCGGCTATTGCTTCCTGTGCTCTCTCGAGGTCTTCCGGCTTCACGTAAATAATACAGTAGGCACCTGAAGCCGAACTACCTTCCACTTTCAATGCAGCCTGCATGATGTCCTGCTTGATGCGGAATGGGATACTCTCCTGCCGCAGCACGTTCTTCACCATTTCTGCCAGTGTATCATTTTGAAATTCAACCAGTTTTACGTCGTTTATCTTCATTTCGACACCTTTTTAGGTAAATTAACCATAAAAGCCCTAAAAAATGCCATAAAATATAAAATAATTTTTGGGAACTCGGAAAAATTTTAATACTTTTGAAAATAAAACTAAGTGAGGCCCCCATGAAAAGAATATTTCTTGCTTTGATCATAATAGTACTTATGACAGCAGGCTGTTCAAGCACAAAACCTGTTGCGCAAGAACCTATTATCATATTAAGTGACGATATCAATATCAATCTTCTGGACAGGAAAATTGAGAATTTACGTGATACCATGACCCTCGCATTTGCATCTATGGACGAATATTACATCGCCCGTACGACCAAATTACGCGCACAGCTTGATCTGCTTCAGGCCGAGAACAGTCAGATGAGCAGACAAACCGACAGTTTGATCGCAAGGATCAATCACATGAATTATTATGTTCAGGAATTGAATAAAATGCCGATCTTCTTCGGATCGCCGAAAGTGATCGCGGAACAAACGGTGAAAAGCATCGACGAACTGATCGGAGTCGTTCCGGAAGAAGATATCATCATCAAACCGGAGGTGGTCATTCCCGAAGTTAAAACACCCCTGATCGTGACCGATGCTTATATGGATAAATACAAGGAAGGACTGAATCGTTTTTATTTCCAGCGTTACAATGACGCGATCGAAATATTTGAATCCCTCCTGTCCGAAAATCCCAGACATCAACTTGCCGGAAATATACAGTATTGGATCGGTGAAAGTTATTACGCACTGCGTCAGTACAGAAATGCCTATAACGCATTCAACTCGATCTTCAATACCAATGCATTCGATAAGTATGATGATGCCCAGTTAAAGATCGCCTTCTGCTATTTTAAAATGGGCAGGACCAAAGCGGCGATCCAGGAATTTCAGAACCTTATCACCTACTATCCGAACAGTGAACATGTCAGCATCGCGATCCGGCAGATCGGGATCATCAAACAATACACCACTCCCAAATAGATCCGAACCGGTCCCCAAAAGCAAAACGCCCTCTTTCATAGAGGGCGTTTTTTTATCTGATCAGAAAAAGATCCGGATCATACCTGGTATTCATCCCAGCTTTTGATCTTCAGTTCATCCACTGAGATATTGGAAAGCGCCTCAAAAAGACGCATGGCGACCTGACGGTTCGTGATCAGCGGCACCGCGTAATCCACCGCCGTACGCCGGATAATATAGTCATTGGTCAATTCATCCTCATTGTAATTCTTTGGTATATTCACAACGAGGCCTATCGAACCGGATTTCAGTTGGTCTATCACGTTTGGCTGTATCTTATCCAGCGGCCAGTGCAGCGTCGTGTTCGGTATGTGATGCTGGGTCAGAAAGTCGGCGGTACCGCCTGTGGCGTAGATCTTAACACCCATTTCGGACATTTTCCGCATACTGTCCAGCAATTCCGCTTTCGATTCGGTGGGACCCGATGAGATAAGTATACTTTTTAAGGGGAATTTAAAACCGACAGAGATCAGGGATTTGATATAAGCTTCATGAAAATTATCTCCGAAACAGGCGACCTCGCCCGTAGAGGACATTTCGACCCCGGTTGCGGGATCTGCACCCCGGAGCCGGGTAAAGGAAAACTGGGGTGCTTTAACCACGACATATTCGTAATCATAAAGCGGGATACGGATCGGTTCATACTTTTCACCCAAAATGATCCGGGTCGCGATCTCGATGAAATTTTTCCGAAGGGTTTTAGAGACAAAGGGGAAACTTCGCGAGGCACGCAGATTACATTCTATCACGCGTACTTCATTATTTTTTGCGATGTACTGGATATTGAACGGACCGTTGATCCTGAGCTTCCTTGCAATATCCGCGGATGTCCGGCGGATCTGCCGCTCGGTCTCAAAATAAGTTCGTTGCGGCGGCAGTACAAGGGTTGCATCCCCGGAATGCGTTCCGGCATTCTCAACATGTTCGGAAATGGCATAACAGATGATCCTGCCGTCCTGAGCGACCGCATCAAACTCAAGTTCCTTCGCATTTTCATAGAACTTGCTAATTACTACGGGATATTCACGGGAAACATCCGCGGCAGCGTGCAGGAACTTGATAAGTTCGTTATCACCGGTAGCAACCGCCATAGCGGCTCCCGAAAGTACGTATGAGGGTCTCACCAATACCGGATAGCCGACATTATTCGCAAACTTCAGTGCGCTTTCCGGGTCGGTGAGTTCCTTCCATTCCGGTTGTTTGATATTGAGCTGATCCAGCATGGCGGAAAAGCGACTGCGGTTTTCCGCACGGTCGATCGATTCCGTATCTGTACCGAGTATTCGTATTTTATTTTCATGCAGCCGTACGGCGAGATTATTGGGGATCTGACCGCCCATGGAGAGGATCACCCCTTCCGGGTTGATCTTATGGTAGATCTCACGCACGGTCTCGAACGTCAGTTCCTCAAAAAAGAGGGCATCGAATTCATCATAATCCGTACTGACCGTCTCGGGATTGCAATTGATCATAATGGCTTTTTTACCCGATTCGCGAACGGTCTTACCGGCGATCACACAACACCAGTCAAATTCCACACTCGAACCGATGCGATAGGGTCCGCCTCCGAGTATGACCACCGCATCATCGCTTTTTTCATGATAATCGTCCGTGATACCTTCATAGGTCAGATAGAGATAATTCGTTTTTGCCGGATATTCCGCCGCCATCGTATCGATCTGTTTAATACTTGGATGGATACCGTTATCAATACGCATTTTATAGATTTGCGCGTCGGTTTGACCGGTAAGAACAGCAAGCTGTTCATCGGCGAACCCGAGTTTTTTTGCTGTCAGTAACTTTTCTTTATCTTGTAAACCGTTCTTTTCGATATCTATGGCCAGGTCGACCACATTTTTCATCTTGTGCAGGAACCAGGTATCGATCTTTGTCAGTTCATAGACCTGTTCGATCGTATATCCGTGTCGAAATGCATCCGTAATCGCAAACAGACGGTCGTCACTCGGCTTCGTGAGAGCCTCATCCAGAGATGCGGTAACATACTGGGGATTGCCGACAAGTCCGATAGGACCCGTTCCCAGCATACGAATTGCCTTTTGCAGGGTTTCCTCAAAATTTCGACCGATGGCCATGACTTCGCCTACGGATTTCATTGCGGAACCGATCCTGCGGGATACGTTCCGGAATTTCTTCAGATCCCAGCGCGGCATTTTGACAACAACGTAATCCAGTGCCGGTTCGAAAAATGCCGTGGTATCCGTAATAGCATTCGGCAGTTCGTGCAAACCATGTCCCAAACCGAGCTTTGCGGCAATATATGCCAGGGGATAACCGGTAGCCTTTGACGCGAGCGCGGAACTTCTTGAGAGTCGCGCATTCACTTCGATCACCCTGTAATCTTCGGAATGCGGGTCCAAGGCATACTGAATATTGCATTCTCCCACAACACCAAGATGCCGGATCACACGTATCCCGATCTCACGTAAAGTGTGGTATTCCCGGTTCGAAAGGGTCTGACTGGGTGCCACAACAATACTTTCGCCGGTATGAATACCGAGGGGGTCGACATTCTCCATATTGCAGACGGTGATACAATTGTCGTATGTATCGCGCACCACTTCATATTCGATCTCTTTCCAGCCTCCGAGGTATTCCTCGATCAGGATCTGTTTCGTATAACTGAAGGCTTTTGCGGCGCGGTCGATCAGTTGTTCTTTGGTTCTGCAGACACCGCTGCCGAGTCCGCCAAGCGCATAGGCGATACGCAGCATGACGGGGAACCCGATCTCCTCCGCAAATGCCAGTGCTTCATCAATGGAACGAACCGCAAGGCTTTTGGGATATTTGACCTTGATCTCATCCAATGCCTGATTGAATTTTTCACGGTCTTCGGTATTCCGGATCGTTTCGACCGGCGTACCCAGGACATTTACGCCGTATTTTTTAAGAATGCCTTTATCGTACAGTTCCAGACCGCAATTGAGGGCGGTCTGTCCGCCAAAACTTAAGAGAATGCCGTCGGGTTTTTCTTTATGCAGTATCTTTTCAACGAACTCAACGGTGACCGGCAGTAAATACACTTTATCCGCAAGATAATCGGAAGTTTGTATGGTGGCAATATTGGGATTGATAAGGACGGTATAAACACCTTCTTCTTTCAGGGCTTTAATAGCCTGTGATCCGGAATAATCAAATTCTCCCGCTTCGCCGATCTTGATCGCCGCGGATCCGAGAATAACAACTTTTTTGATCTTTTTTTGCATGATTCGGGTCTCCCGCGGATTAGAAATGTCGTTTGAACTCATCAAAGATAAATGCCGTATCAACCGGTCCCGGTGAGGCCTCGGGATGGAACTGACTCGAAAGTACGGGCAGATTTTTGTGCCATAAACCCTCATTACTGCCGTCGTTAAGATTCTCGAACCACGATATCCATCCTGCGGGAATGCTCTTAATGTCCACAGCATATCCGTGATTCTGTGTTGTAATAAAGGATTTTCTGCTCAGATGGTCCACAACGGGCTGGTTCTGACTCCGGTGGCCATAGGTCATTTTATAGGTTTTTGCGCCGGCAGCCAGGGCTAGCAGCTGATGTCCGAGGCAGATCCCCAGCAAAGGTTTACGCGATGCGATAAATTCACGTATCTTATCAACCATGAATACATACCTCGCAGGGTCACCGGGACCGCTGGAGAGTACCACACCGTCATGGTTTATCTTTGAGAAATCATGGTCATAGGGTACCTGAGTAACCTTGAACCCGCGACGGACCAGACTATAGATGATACTGTTCTTACATCCGAAATCCACAAGAAGAACGGACTTCTCCCCTTCGCCGTACGTATGCGGTTCCGTCACGCATACTTTCTCGATCAGCAAGTCTTTATTGGGGTCAAAGAATTCAACATCCTGATCGTTAATGACCAGTTTCGCCAGCATCGTACCGCTTTCACGCAGAACCTGGGTCAGTGCCCGGGTATCGATCCCGCTGATGCCGGGAATGTTTTCTTTCTTTAGCCAGGTATCCAGACTCATATCTGCGTTCCAGTGACTGTAAATATCGGACAAATTGCTTATGATACAGGCGAATGCCTGAACCCGTGATGATTCCCATTGTTTTCTTTCCAGACCGGTGAGCGTTTCATTCGGAACACCGTAATTGCCTATGAGTGGATACGTGAAGACCAGAAGCTGGCCGTAGTATGAAGGGTCCGTAAGGGCTTCGGGATATCCGACCATGCCGGTGTTAAAGACCACCTCGCCGGCCGTAGAGCGGAGCGCCCCGAACGCATTACCTTTAAAAACCATTCCGTTTTCTAAAATTAATTCTGCTTTCATGGACCTCCCGCCGTTTTGACCGATCTATGTGTTCTCTGCTGTAATATTGATCATCTGCTCCCGTTCCCATTCAGAACTGAAATAAATCGCGTTAATCTAATAAAACATCCGAGAGATTAACAGAAAAAAATCAATGTTTTTTACACCTTCATACGCATTTTGTTGTCATTTACTGAATTTTATGAACAAAGATCAAATATTATTACTGCCTTAAGTATTTAATTGCCGATTCGGGTCAGTTATGCCGTGAAATATAATATTATTGAATAATTATCGGAAAATATCAAATTCAAGTTTCTTACTTTAAACAAAACACTGCCGTTTTGCTTATTTGCTTTCCATCGCCCATTTCAAAAAGGACTGAATAAAACCGTCGATATCACCGTCCATGACCGCCTGCAGGTTGCCGGTCTCATATTGAGTACGGGTATCTTTAACAAGGGTGTAGGGTTGAAAAACATACGAACGGATCTGACTGCCCCAGCCGATGTCGGTCTTGGCCTTATCCAGTTCGGCCTTTTCCGCTTCCTGTTTTTTTACTTCTTCTTCATAAAGACGAGATTTCAGGACTTTCATGGCGGATTCTTTGTTTTTATGCTGGGAACGTTCATTTTGGCAGGTTACGACGATATTCGTCGGGATATGCGTGATCCGGATCGCGGAGTCCGTCTTGTTCACATGCTGCCCGCCCGCGCCGCTGGCACGGTAGGTATCGATACGCAGATCCGCCGGATTGATCTCGATCTCAATATCATCCTCGATCTCGGGATAGACAAAGACCGAAGCAAAACTGGTCTGCCGCTTACCCTGGGCGTTGAACGGAGAGATCCGCACCAGGCGATGCACACCGATCTCCGCTTTAAGAAGACCGTACGCAAAGGCGCCTTTGACTTCGATCACCACTTCCTTGATACCCGCCTCATCGCCGGGCTGAAAGTTTAAAACGTTATATTCGAAACCCCGGCGTTCCATCCAGCGCGTGTACATACGGTATAATATACTTGCCCAGTCGTGCGATTCCGTACCTCCGGCACCCGGATGTATAATGAGAATGGCATCATTTTTATCGTTCTTTGCGGATAATAATTTTTCGATCTCAAGATCATTAACGGATCGTATGAACTGATCGATCAGTGTCTGCAGCTCCTGAAGATCGGCTTCTTCTTCTTCCACCAGCATCCATTGCAGATCGATATCCTCTTTGAGCATGTTCAGCTTTTTCCAGCGCTCGATCTCATATTCCAGGTCCGAGATCTCCTTGCTGACCACCTGGGCTTTCTGGTTATCCTGCCAGAAATCCGCGTCCATGCTCTTTTCCCGGAGCACGTTGATCCTGTCTTTTTTTCCGTCCAGATCAAGGTAGCCGGATACTTCCTCGTATTTCTTTAGAATATCCTGATATTGATCTTTGAGTTCTCCGGATGTTAACATAAAACCTCCCGTTCGGGAAATGCCGCACTCTGTGAGCGGTTTGGCATTGTATGTCCTTCACGACTTCAGTGATTGCTGATAATGGCTTCGGTCTCCTGTGCGATGACCAGTTCCTCGTTGGTGGGAATAACAGCGATCTTGACTTTGGAATCCGCGGTGTGGATAAAACCTTCTTTGCCGCGGATGGTCTCAATGTTCTTTTTCTCGTCCAGACGCAGACCCATGTATTCCATGTTACTGCAGACGGGACCGCGTGTCAGGTCCGCGTTCTCCCCCACACCGCCGGTAAAGATAATGCCGTCAACCCGTCCCAATACCGCGGCATAGGATCCGATATATTTTTTTATCCGGTAATTGTACATATTAAAAGCAAGTTCGGCACGTTTGTCCCCCTTGAGAATATCGTCCTCAACATCCCGCAGATCACTGGATTTACCGTAAATACCAATGATACCGCTTTTCCTGTTCAGCATCATATTCATATCATTAATGGTCAGATTCTCGATCTCCGCGATCTTCAGGAATGCCCCGCCGTCCACATCACCGCAGCGGGTACCCATCATCAGTCCCTCAAGCGGTGTATAACCCATCGAGGTGTCGACCGATATGCCGCCCTTAACGGCTGTGATAGAAGCCCCGTTCCCGATATGACAGGAAATCAGGTTCAGCTCTTCAATGGGCTGACCAACCAGTTCGGCAAAACGGTGTGTTACGAAATAGTGCGAAGTACCGTGAAAACCATAACGCCGAATAGCGTATTTCTCGTAATACTCGTACGGAAGCGGATACATATAGGCATAATCGGGCATATTGGCATGGAAAGCCGTATCGAACACACCGACCATCGGTGTCTCGGGCAGATAGTTCTTTGCCGCCTTGATACCCTCAATGTTCGCGGGATTGTGCAGCGGTGCAAGCTTGATACAGTCATTCAGTACATCCATAACATGTTCGGTGATCAGAACACTCGATTTGAAATGTTCTCCGCCATGGACCAGACGATGACCTACCGCTTCAATATCGCTATAGGCTTTCAGTACACCATGGTCCTTATCGATCAGAAGCGACAGGGTCATTTCGATCGCTTTGTTATGATCGGGGATATAGGATTCCAGTATGATCTTTTCCGAACCTTTTTTCTCATGTTTTATCTTGGAACGCTCAAGTCCGATACTTTCAACGAGTCCTTTTGCCAGATATTCTTTTTTCTCGGTATCGATAACCTGATACTTGACCGATGAACTTCCAGAATTAATGATCAAAACCTTCATTCATATCCTCCGTTAAAATTAAGACGGAATATAAGAGATAAAACCCTGTTTCAAAACCGATATTTTGTTTTTTTATCCAAAGCGTTTCTGCCTTCAGAACAGGCTGTCTTCCGGCTTCATTTTTAACCTTGAACCCTCAGCATCACCATTCGCCGAAAGGATGCCGGGCCAGATGGACATTCAGGTAGCGCGGATCGTATGTAACCTCTTCGCCAAGCCATGCCGGCTTCTCAAAAAACTGGTCCTCACTACTCAATTCCACCTCCGCTACGATCAATCCTTCGTTCCTGCCGTGAAATTCATCAATTTCCCAGAGCAATCCTTTATATAACACGGTATAGCGGTCTTTTTCCACTATTCTGTCAGCGCAAAGATGTATCAGCATCTCCTTTGCATCGGCCACGGGGATCCGGTACTCAAATTCCCATCGACTGAAACCGGAAATATGTTGTTTAAATCCCAATACGGCTTTGCCGTTCCCTGTACGGACCCGAAGGTGTCCCTTATCATCTTGCATAATATATCCCTGCCTGTAAGGAACAGGACGGGCTTCTTTCCTGTAATTCCGGTTGATAACAAGAAATTTACGTTCTATCTCTTTCATTTAGAGCCGGATGATCTTTTCGAGTTCTTTTGCGACATCCTTAACCATTTCTTTTCGTTCACGATGATGGATGAATGCACTTTTAAAACCGTCGATGATGATGTTCTTGATAATCTCCATATCCAGACCGAAGGTGGTATATGCAAGATAAAGTTCATTGGTTACGGTGGTATTTGACATCAGACGGTTGTCGGTATTCAGACTTAAGCGCAATCCGTAATCAACAAAGAACTTAAAAGGATGCTGTTTCAGCGAAGGCACGCTCCCGGTCTGGAGGTTACTTGTCAGGCAGATCTCAAGGCAGATGCGGTGATCGTTGATATAGTTCATCAGTCCGCCGTCTTCCGGAAGGTGGGTGCCATGCCCGATCCGGTGCGCACCGCAATAATGAACGGCCTGATGAATGCTCTCGGGTCCATACGCTTCACCGGCATGGATCGTAATGTTGATATTGTTTTTCAGAACAAGCCGGAACGCTTCTTCATGGGCTTTGGCCGGATAATTCTCTTCGGGTCCCGCCAGGTCAAAACCGACAACACCCCGGTTCTTATACGCAACGGCAAGTTCCGCCAGTTCAACGGAGATCGCAGGATCGTAACTGCGCATCCCGCAAACGATCACGCCGCCGCGAATGCCGAAATCGCGTTCGGCACGGCGCATTCCGCGTATGACCGCCTCAAGATTATCCATGGTCTTCATACCCTTTTTGATATGCAGAATGGGAGAATAGCGGATCTCAAGCCAGCGGATATTCTCCTCCGAAGCATCTTCGCAAAGTTCGTAGGCAACCCGTTCAATCGACTGCGGGTCCTGCATCACACTGAGTGTGATATCGAAACGTTTCAGGTAATCAGGCAGGGATGTGCTGTCCTCGCAATGCATGTAACGCACCATTTCGTTCAGGTCCCGGTAAGGTAAGGTAACGTCGTTCTGCTCCGCCAGTTCCATAATGGTTTGGGGACGTACGGAACCGTCAAGATGACAATGCAGGTCGATCTTGGGAAAGGAATGGATCGTATCCCAAATTTTCTGGTCAATTTTCATTATATCACTCCTTTCCGTTAAGCGAATTTTTCCTTAATGATCGAACCGGGTTTTTGTTTTGAATGCAGGGTGAAACCGTCTTTGGCCAGTAATGTTTCCATACTGCTCACCATTCCGGGATGTCCGCATAAAAAGATAACCGTGTTGTCCGGGGTGATCTCTTTTCCCCAAACCTTCTCAACGATGCCTTCCGTCCAGATCCGGTCAAGAAAACCGACTTCTCCGTTCCACTTTACCGGTTCGTTCCCGGGATCACTGATAACGGGAATATATGTTAACTCGGAGCAAAACCGTTCCATAGTGATCAGCTCATCGCGGTAACCCAGATCCCAGGAATTCAGCGCGCCGTGGACCACCGCCCATTTTCGCCCCGTATCGCTGATCAGATGCGAACGCAGCATGCTCATATAGGGTGCCAGACCGGTACCGGTCGCAAAGAAGATCACATTTTTATCATTGGAAATATCATCCAGAGTGAACATGCCAAACACTTTTTCACGCATCCAGAGCATATCGCCGTTCTTCAGGGCGAACAGACGGGGTGTTAAGGCTCCGTTCGATACCATTTTGATATAAAACTCAAGATATTGATGCTGACTGGAGCTGGATGCGATCGAATACGGACGTTTGATCAGACGGTCGGTTGGACAGGGTTTTTCCGGCGGGGTGGAATAGGGTACGCGCGGGGCTGAAGGCGGGAGTCCCAAAGGACAATACTGACCCGGTTTGAATTCCGGCAGATCCCAGCCCCTGGGTGCCACGCGAAAGATACAGAGACCCGGTGCTACTTCGATTTTCTGTTGAAGTACGGCATTCAATGCTTCCAATGTATTCCCTTTAATTTTTATTGTTAAAATATAATAAACTTGCGGTGCAAATCAATGTATAAAAGAATGAATGATGTTAAGATTAAGGTTGAGGTTGAGATTGAGGTTGAGGGTGAGGCTAAGATTGGGCGTCTTTCGGGGATTTTGCAAAAGAAGGCGCAGCGGCCGGTTGCAGATCGCCGTTGACGATCTCATACTTTTCTCCGGTGCGGGGACAAGTCAGGTCTTCCCCAAGGATTTCCCCTTCGCGACTGACCCAGCCCTTTTGTTTTGCAGGGACACCCACCATCAGCGCATAAGGCCGAACATCTTTTGTGACGACGGCGCCGGCAGCGATGAAACAGTACTCGCCCAGGGTCACTCCACATACTATCGTAGCGTTCGCTCCAATGGAAGCGCCCTTTTTCACGCGGGTCTCAAGATATTCTGTCTTACGTTCCACAAAAGCCCTCGGATTGGAAACGTTGGTGAATACACAGCTGGGACCGCAGAAAACATCATCCTCGATGACCACCGAATCATAGACCGATACATTGTTCTGGATCTTGACGCCATTTCCCACGACCGCTTTGGAGCCGATATTGACATTCTGTCCGATCGAACAATGTTCACCGATCCGGGCACCCGGCATAATATGCGAGAAATGCCAGACCTTCGTGCCTTTCCCGATCCGGGCTCCTTCATCCACACAAGCGGTCGCATGCACAAAATAATCAGCCATAATAGAATTCCTTGATCTTTTCGGTTACGTACAGGATCTCTTCATTGGAAAGAAAGGGATGCATGGGCAGAGAAAGGACGGTCCCGGACAAACGATAGGATACGGGGAAATCCTTCGGATCCTGCAGCAGATCACGGAAGGCTTCCTGTGAGGGCAAAGGCATGGGATAATGCACAGCGGTCGGAATGTTTTGTTTCGCCAGTTGTTCCCTCAGAGCATCCCGCTGATCGACCCGGACCGTATATTGTGCCCATACGCTCACATTGTCCTCAAGGACCCTGGGAATATCGACAATTCCTTCAAGTGCTTTGTTGTAGGCTTTGGCAACACGGTTCCTTTCGCTAATCTCTTTTTTGAAATAACGCAGTTTCACCCGGAGAATGGCCGCCTGGATAGTGTCCATGCGTCCGTTCACACCGATCATTTTATGATAATAGCGTTTTTCCTGTCCGTGGTTCCGGATCATGCGGATCTTTTCCGCAATCACGGCATCATCCGTAAAAATAGCTCCGCCGTCTCCGTAACAGCCAAGGGGTTTTGCGGGAAAAAAACTGGTTGTGGCGATACTGCTGAGCGCACAGGAATACCTGCCTTTATATTCCGCACCAAACGACTGGGCTGCATCTTCGAGTACCCATAAACCATTCTCTTGGGCAATTTTGTTGATCGCGTCCATGTCCGCACACTGACCGTAGAGAGATACCGCAATAATACCCTTTGTTCTGGATGTGATCTTTCCGGTGATCTTTTCGGGATCAAGATTGAATGTGACGGGATCAACATCCACAAATACGGGAACAGCACCCACAATACTGATCATGGTCGCGGTCGCGATAAATGTAAAAGCGGGACAGATCACTTCATCGCCGGGGTTGACATCCAGGGCCATCAAAGCAATGGATATGGCATCGGAACCCGAACTGCAGGCAAGCGCATGCGGAGAGCCGCAGAATGCCGCCAATTCGGTTTCCAGAGCCGCAATATCGGGTCCGTTGATGAACGCCGTATCCCGTATGACCGCAGCGATCGCACTGTCGATCTCTTTCTGATAGGTTTGGTACTGACGGTAAAGATCGCAAAATTCCATAACTATTCCTGCTAATAACTTAATTTTTCCATTAATTGAATACCGGAAAGGATATCCTGACGGGAGGGGAACATGTCCCATTTTTCCTGGGCAATATATGCATACATTGTATTATGTCCCTTGCCGTAAATGTGATCGAGGTGGAAATCGAGGTCCGGTTTCTCCATGCCTTGCACATTCCAGAAACGGATGGTATTCAGGTTTGTACCGGCAAGTCGTATAACGCCTTTCTCGGCGAGTAAGGTAAATTCCGTTTCATAGTTTTTTTCATAGGCGCTCACGGTGGCGTTGAGCGAACCAACCACCCCGGAGTTGAAACGCATGACCGCCGAAACGGAATCGAAGACCTCCAGGCCGCGTAGGTATCCGCCCTGCCCTTTCCCGCTCACAAGTTCACCGAAAAAATAGTGGACCATGTCAACATAATGGCTGGCCTGTGTATATAGGACTCCACCGTCCAGAGCGCGTGTGCCATGCCAGTCAATATCAAAATACGCGTCATTACGATTCCATAGCACGTTACAGATAAACTGATAGATCTTTCCCAGTTTATTGCCGTCGATCAGTTCCTTTATCATCATGATCAAAGGGTTATAGCGATTCTGATAGACCGGTAACAATATTTTTCCCGCTTTATCGATGCGATTGAACATTTCATGCGCTTCACGCACGGTGAGGCTGATAGGTTTTTCGCAAACGATATAGGGAGCCTCGGTGGATTCGGCGATCTCGGCGGCATGTTCGGGATGGTTCCCGGAAGGCGTAAGAACCGAAATAATGTCCACATCTTTGATATGTCTGTAATCCGTCACATAAGGAATGCCAAGGCGCTCAGCCACGGCATGTGCACGTTCCTCAACAATATCACAAACCAATGCAACTTCCATTCCTTCTGTTTCGGCGATAGCTTCTATATGACGGTTCGAAATGCGTCCGCATCCGACGAGTGCAACTTTCTTCATGAAACATTTTCCTTTCGCATTTGACAAAGTGAAATAAATATATACATCACAATGACCATTATCAATGAAATAAACGGATAATATTTGAACGTAAAGAGTATTATATCCGTTTATTTTTTAAGTATATCTGTCGCGGGTGATCACCGCATATTTTCAGATCTAAGAGACCTTAGGTTTTTTGATCGTAACTAGTAAGCGGTTCATCAGAACAGAAGATGTCACTCCGATGAGCGTATACCATGTCCAGTTCACCTTAAAGAGGTCCGTCCAGCCGGCAATAATGACAAATGTCATGACCGAGATGGAGAAAAAGAACGGAACCACATACTGCCATAGATCGCACTTCTTGAAGAAACGCACCGAGATGAAAACACCCAGCGTACCGCCGTAGGTAAAGGAAGCGATCGCCAGGGCGACCTCGACCAGTGCGCTTTCCTGATTTTTGAAGATCATTGCTCCGAAAACCATAATAAGACCCCAGCCGAGGGTGGTTATCTTACCAATCTTCAGCCATTTATCTTCATCGGTAAAACGTTTGAAAATGGGTTTGAAAATATCAACCGTAATGGAACTGGACATGGCGCTCAACGAACCGCTGAGGGTTGTCATTGAGGCTGCGAAGATCCCGGCAACGGTAATACCTTTGACGACCGGCGGGAGATGGTCAATAATGAATTTTGTAAATAATTCATCGGATTTTGTAATTCCGAGTGAAGCAAAGCCTGCACCATTCCATACCATATAAAGCATCAGACCGATCACGAGGAACAGGGCAAACTGAACAAATACCACAAGTCCGCTGCCGATCATGGCCTTTTTGGAATCCGTAACGCTTTTACAGCTGAGTATCCGCTGCACGATCAACTGATCGGTACCGTGACTGGCAAACGACAGCATGGCACCTCCGATAATACCTCCCCATAAGGTGTAACCGGAAGCTTTATCGAAATTGATGAATTTCGTTACACCATCGGCAACAGCCATATTCAGGGAAGCACCCAGGTCCGGCAGCATTCGAAGACCGATGACCAGTGCAACGATCGCCGCGCCCATATAGATGATCCACTGGAAAAAATCCATCCAGACCACACCTTTTATTCCGCCCATCAATGTATATGCAACCGTAACAAAACCAAGGATCAGCAAGGAATAGAAGTAGGGCAATCCCGTGATCATGGAAAGGGGAATGGCGACAGCGAACAGGCGTACACCATCCGCAAGCAAGCGCGTCAGCATAAAGGTGATGGACATGATACGCTGCATCGTGATACCGCCCTTTTCCTTGACCGCCTGATAAACGGTAATGAAATTTCCTTTGGCATACATGGGAATGAAGATAAAGGCGACCAGCAGGCGTCCTGCAATATATCCGATACATATCTGCAGGTACGTAAAATTACCCAAATAAGCCACACCCGGTATGGATAAAAAAGTCAGCACGGATGTTTCCGCCGCAACAATAGAGAACATGACCGCCCACCAGGGAAGAGTATTCCCCGCACTGAAATAATCTTTGATATTCTTTACACTTCGTCCCATCAGGGACCCGGTAATGAATACAGCCAGCATAAACAAGGCTATGATGGAAATGTCGATCCAATGCATGCACACTCCTTTTTTATCTACTCAGTAATACAAAAAGCCCGTCCGCTAACCGGCGGACGGGCTAATATACGATAAAGCCTGAACGATTAAAAATTAAAAATTGAAGCCGGTTTCAACATTCATGACCGTAACGGCCTCTTCCTTGGGATGAATGACTCCGTCACCGTTCATGTCTCTGTAAGTCCGCATATAATTGTATACGATACTGACACCGCCGCCAAGGTCCATGCCGATTCTGGCACCCATGATCGTGCGCTCGGAAGGATTCTTGAAATCGAAAGGCTTCGGATCATTATTCCTGTGGTAGTAGGCGGACAGATCCGATACCAGAGGAATGGTCCCATAGGGAACGCCCGCTTCGATCTGGAAGGTCTGGAGAACATCTCCGTCATTGGAAACCATGTTCATATAACTGCAATCAAGTGTAAAGAATTCAATGATATTTATCCCGACAGATCCGAAGAATCCCTGCGATTTTGGAATATTATAATCAAGCAGGCGGTCGAATTTCGTTTTTGCGATAAAACGCAGTTCTTCATCCTTCACGAAATACACTCTGTTCAGATCATAGTTTTTATCAAAGAACCCGTATTGAAAGTTTTCCTGTGCCCAGCGATATTCAAGCTTGGCGGTCAAAAAATTGCTGATCGTTATTCCGATACCGATCGGCGATGTACCGATAAATACATCGTCTTTTGTCAGATCAAGAAAGTTCCTGTCCCCGTTGATATAACCGAGAATAGCCGCAACGGAATAGATCTCCAGAGAAAACCCGCTGCTGCGTACAATGGGGATCGTCAGATCGACACTGCTTGAGAATACCGTGGGATGACGAAGCATCAAGGTATCGATGGTCGGGATCTGCAGGGTCATTACGGTATCAATGCATTCATATCCGTCATATTGCGGGAACATCGGATTTATGATCGAATCGAGAATGGTCTGCGTCAGACCGGGTACGGGTATATATTCCCACAGATTGTTTCCGTTCACGTCCAGATCGATCGCATCCGGAATACCGTCCCCGTCCGTATCCGCATAATACCTGGGGTCATTGGGGAACATATCCATCAGATCGGAATAACCGTCCCCGTCGGAATCTTCTTTAAAGGCATTGAAAGGATTGAGGTCCGCAACAAAGCTGAGGCCGAATTCAAAAAAACCGCCGACAGAAAAGCGTCCGCCCACAAGTCCGGGAGTGGAACTTCTTTTATCGATCTCTCCCCAATCGGCTATAAAACCGTAAAATCCGATCGGAATACCGCGTTCTTCTTTGTCCTTCCCGCGGTTACTGATGCCGAATTCGGTCCCGAAGCGTTTCTTGACCGGATACTCCAGCATATTGGTATAACGGTCAATACTGATACCGTTGACGAAGGTAACCTGATCCAGTCCGCCGATACGGATATAGAAAGGATCATATTTTGTTGCCCAGCTGACATAATAGAGCATGTTCAGGTAATCACTGAATTCATCCCAGTTATGTTTACTGATCTTGCCTTCCCCGTCAATATAGATGGCCACATCAAGACCCATGCTTAGTTTACCGATGGTAAATGTCGGGCGGAAAGCGATCTGATTGTAGAGTTGACCGTTAAGCGTAACGGCTCCGACCCCGAATCCTGTCTGGAACATGGAGGAAAGTCCTGTATCATCATTCGCATAGGAAGTCAGGGGCATGCAAATAAACGCAAACATAAGTATGAGCACTATTGTTTTTTTCATCATCTGTTTACTCCTTATCGTTTTTTCTTATTCCGTTTTGTCTATTTGTTAAATGTAATATATAGCACTTTTTTAAAAAAAAATAATATTTTTATTATCTCTGATGTTTTTTATGGGAACAGTGCATGAATGAGCACACTCATTTTCCCCGGACATAGGCAGAAGCATATATTATATGATCATTTCTATTGTTCAGCGGTAACAAATCCCTTAAATTCCATCAGGTTACGATTGCGGGAATACCGCTTCACAACAATAAAAAAGGTATAATGGAATGAAAGTCGTTGTTCATGAGTTTGACTTGCCGCTGAAATACAAATTCGGTATCTCACGCGAAACGCGTACGGTCCAGAAAACAGCTATCGTTGAGGTAAAGGATGGTGATCTGTCCGGTTACGGCGAATGCGTGGCAAATCATAAATATTATAAATTTACGATCGACATGATACGTGAAGATCTGGCATCCGTTGCTTCCGTTCTGAAGAATATCGATATTATCCTGACCCCGCCGGATAAGGTATGGGAAATGCTTGATCCCGCCTTAAAACATAATCCTTTCGCCCAATGCGCGCTGGATATGGCGCTGTATGATCTCTGGGGTAAGAAACAAGGACAGCCAACCTATGTTTTGTGGGGGCTTGATCCTGTCCGCAATCCGGTCACGGATTATACGATCGGCATTGACGATATCGATATCATGATCAAAAAAATGGAAGAATATGCTGATTGGCCTGTTTTCAAGATAAAACTCGGGACCGATCACGACATGGAGATCATGCGCGAATTAAGAAAACATACCGATGCCATCCTGCGTATCGATGCCAATTGCGCATGGACCGCTGAACAGACGATCGCATATTCACATGTGCTCAAGGAGCTTGGGGTTGAATTCATAGAACAACCGATGGAAGCGGACGCCAAACCCGAGGATATGGAAAAGGTATATGCACATTCCGCCCTTCCCCTGGTGGCGGATGAAAGCTGTATTTCGGAAGGGGACGTGGATCGTTGCAAGAGTTATTTCCACGGTGTGAATATCAAAGTCGTAAAATGCGGCGGAATGACCCCCGCCCGCAGGATGATCGACCGTGCACGCGCATTGAATATGAAAGTCATGGTCGGTTGCATGACCGAGTCCACAGTGGGCATTTCCGGTATCGGACAACTTTTGCCGCTCCTTGATTACGTTGACATGGATGGTCCGCTGCTTCTGGCAAAAGATATCGCGACCGGTGTTTCCATACGGCGCGGCGTGGTCTCTTATTCAAAGATCCCCGGCAACGGTGTGACACTTACGGGGTTTACATCATAAAAAGGACAGCACGAAATGCATGATATACCTCTTTCTGATACCCTCCTCACCTGGAAGGTCCAACTGGCACGGCGAAACCTTGCCCGTTCCCTGTCCGTTGCCGTGCTGATCCTGATCTGTGTTTATTTTGTTTTCTTTACCACCCGGGATGCGCTGCTTACATTGATCGCATTTCTGATCCTTACGATCATGGTCCTTCCCTACTATCTGCCGATGACATACACAATGACCGACAGCGGGGTCGTTCGTAAAATGCTTTTTTCAACGCATAAACGCAGTTGGGATGAGTTCCACAGATACAAAACAGATAAAAACAGCATCATGCTTTATACGATGACACAGCCCTCCCGGCTTGATAACTACCGCTCTTTTTTGCTGATCTGCAATAAGAATAAGGAGGAAGTCCTGAAAATCGTACAACAGAAAATACAGCCCCCTCCGGAAGCTTCATCCTGATCCCATATCAAAAAATACAATATATTTGTCCGGACCTTAACTTTACATTGGACTTTTTTACATTTTATATTATATTTTTTTGTTATAGTCATTTAAGAATACTATATCGAAATATTGTCGTTACGGCTGTACAATAAAGGAAGAAGTATATTTGGAAGATAAAACGTTCGAACAGGAAGTCATAGATAAGATAGCGCATAAGATCGTTGAACGGCGTTTATCTGTTCCTGCCGTTCTTTTCCTTGAAGTCATCAAGCCGATCTCTTTTTTTGGCGCGCAGACAATGAATTTCTTCGGTCCCCTCATCGAATCGTTCCTGAAAAAAGAAAATCGATATTATGATGTGACCGAGATCCTTGAAGACCGTAATAATATTGAACGCATTCTGCGCAGGGTTGAAGAACTTGAAAATGACATATCACTTAAAGAGAAAAGCAAACCCGGTCGTAAGCAAAAAAAGCATAAACATCATACATTGAAAGCGGAGGATTAAATGATCGTCAAACGAGCTGTATGTTTGTTGATCCTGCTTTCCGTTCTTATCGGTTCCGCCTATGCCGCACCGGCAATTCATGCGGAAGTGGAGTGTTCGGAAGCGGACGGCAATAAGGTGAATATCATCATAACGCCGACAGCAGGATCGCAGATCTATATCGTTCAAAAAAGCCTCGAATCCGGCGAATGGGTGCATGTACTGGAAACCCGGAATCTGACCTTCAGTACGAACATCGAAAACGATATCTCAACGCAATTCAAACTTATTGCACTGGACGAGAATCGGATCATCGTAGGTGAAGCCTATTCGGAAGTCATTATGACCAAGGCAAAATGGTTCAACATAAACCGCCTGAACCGTTTTGTCGCCCTTATCCTGATCTCCGGTATAATATTGTATTATATTACAATGGCTAAAAAGAACAAGAAGATCTATTTGCGGCCGGTCGCCGGTCTGCAGGCATTCGAGGAAGCTGTCGGCCGTGCAACGGAAATGGGACGTTCCGTTCTGTTCGTACCCGGCATCATGGACCTTGATCAGGTGGAGACCATATCCGGACTTATTATTCTTGGACACGTATCGAAGATGACCGCCCGTTACGAAGCGAGCCTGAACGTACCCGTATCGCGTTCCCTTGTTATGGAATCCGGCCGGGAAACAGTACATGCTTCCTATATCAGCGAAGGACGTCCGGACCTGTATGCAGATGACATGGTTCATTACTATACGGACGATCAGTTTGCATTCGCGGCTGCGGTTGACGGTGTGATGCTGCGCGAAAAGCCCGCTGCCGTATTCCTGCAGGGAAAATTTTATGCCGAATCGCTCATCATGGCCGAAACCGGAAACTCGATCGGAGCGATCCAGATCGCCGGTACGGGATCGCCTTCCCAGATCCCGTTCTTCGTAACAGCCTGCGATTACACCTTGATCGGAGAAGAATTCTTTGCGGCCAGTGCCTATCTGGGCAGTGACCCGAAACTCCTCGGATCGATCAAAGGTCAGGACATTGTCAAAGCGATCTTAATGGCTTGTCTGGGTATAGGTGTTATTCTGGAATCGCTGAATGTGACATTTTTCAAAAACTGGTTTGTTGGATCATAATTAATAAGGGGTAATGATATATGTTTTGGAAACGAACAATTCCATCGATCATCGTCGGCACTGTCGGTGTGATCATGCTCCTGTCATGGTTTATCCCGCATAAACCATTCGGGGAGCTTGAGATCCATGCGACGCAATGGTACGATATTATTGCAAGCTTTGCCATGATCCTGGGAGCATTGAACCTGTTAAAGCTCCAGGGACGCAAAGTCATAAAACGTCAGAAAGGCTGGCCTTTCAGTCTTGCGGCCGTGCTTGCTTTTTTCTTAACCTTGTCTTTCGGATTCGTCATTAAAGGCGGTTATTATCCGAACCTGATCTCGCTGGGAGATAACCCGGATGCCGTCTGCGAAAAGATCGCGGAAGTAAGCAGTATAACTTTCGATGAGGCACGTGTGCTCTATTCTCATCCTCCCGTGAACGGAGAAAGAGTATCCATACATAAAGCCGTTGTTTCAAAAAAAGGGGCTCAGAAGGTCATAGCGGAACTTGAAGAACTCGGGGCAACACTGACCTTGGGTGAGTTGAAATGGGGATCCCACGTTCAAGGTGAAAACACCTATTACCGCTGGGTCTTCTATTCATTCTTTACTCCCCTGTCCGCCACCATGTTCGCCTTGCTTGCGTTCTTTGTGGCTTCCGCCTCCTACCGGGCCTTCAAGATCCGAAACGCCGAAGCGACCGTTCTGCTTGTTTCGGGTATTCTCATTATGCTCGGACGTGTACCGCTTGGCGCTTTTCTGACCGCATGGACACAGAACATATCCTGGCTTGCCTGGCTGCATCTGCCAACGATACAGGAATGGTTATACCAGTATCCGAACGCCGCGGGAGCACGTGCGATCATGATCGGTATCGGACTTGGTATCGTAGGAACATCCCTCCGGGTCATTCTGGGAATTGAAAAATCCTTCATGGGAGGAGATTAATATGGGAAAATTCACTGATTTCTTAGAAAAACTGGACAGTCTTGACCGTCGCGTCATTTTTCTCATTATCGGACTGGTCGTACTTCTGCCGCTATTGATCCCTCTGGGTTTACCGATCGAAACGACCCAATTGACCGAAGATGCATTTTATGCAGTGGATGATCTGCCCCGGGATGCTAAAGTACTCCTCTCCTTTGAATACGGTCCTTCAACCAAGCCGGAGATCCATCCCATGGCGGTCAGTGTTCTGCGCCATCTCTTTTCCAAAGGCAATAAGGTCATCATCATGTGCCTCTGGCCGGACGGTCTGTTCATGGCGAACGAAGCGCTGGAATTGGTAGCACGAAAGGAATTTGGTCTTACCTACGGTGTGGACTATGTCAATCTGGGTTACCGCCCCGGAAATGAGGCGATCATCAAGGGGATTACCAAAAGCTTTGAAGCAAACTTCTCGGTCGATTCCCACGGTGTCCCCATTTCCGCTATTCCGATCATGCATGATGTGCAAACGGTGCGCGACATCGATTTTATTTTCAGCTTCTCGGCAGGTTATCCCGGTGCTGTGGAATGGGTCCTCTACGCGGGCGATCCCCTGCAGGTACCGGTATCCAGCGGCAATACTTCCATACAGGTCAATCAGCTGCTGCCTTACGTAAAATCCGGTCAGATGAAAGGCGTTATTGCCGGGATGCCCGGAGCTGCGGAATATGAGACACTCCTGATCAACAAAGTGGAAAACCGGGTGGGTACTGTCAGTGAGCAGGCAATAATATTGCTGCCGAACTTCAAGGAATCACGCGATGCCACCAAGTTCATGGATGCGCAATCCATTGCTCACCTTGTTATCGTGCTTTTCATTATTCTCGGTAACATTTCATACTTTGTCAAACGTAAAAAACAACGGAAATATTAGGAGGTAACCATATGTATATAGGTATATTAGGCGCCTGGGTTGCCGTTTTCTTAACACTGTCGATCCTGAGTTATCTCTACAAGGATAACCCCTTTTATAAACTTGCCGAACATATCTTTGTCGGTATTTCCGCTGCACACTGGGCGACCATCGCTTTCTGGAACCAGGTACAGCCCAATCTCTTCGGACGTTTATGGCCGCAGGCGGAAGTGGCATCCCTTGAGGGATTCAATAAATTCTGGTACGGTATCTATCACGTACTGAGCGTATTGTTCCGCAAGGTGTTCCCGGAAGAGACCATCAACGGGGTTCTCTATCGCGGTATCGGTGATCAGCCTCAGAATCTGAGCTATATTTTCGCTTTTATTCTCGGACTCTTTATGCTTTTCCGCCTTATCCCGAAGATCGGATGGCTCAGCCGCTGGTCATTGGGCTATGTGATCGGTATGGCTGCGGGTCTGCGTCTTTACGGGTATATGAGTTCGGATGTCATCGGACAGATCCATGCGACCATGCTTCCCCTCTGGACCGGCAATCTTGCTTCCAGCATCAACAATATCATTCTCATCGTCGGTGTCCTGACCGGGTTATTCTATTTCTTCTTCTCGGTGGAACATAAAGGTGCCTTGAAGGTGGTTTCCCGCATCGGTATCTACTATCTGATGATCTACTTCGGTGCATCCTTCGGCTTTGCCGTCATGGGCCGTATCTCATTGCTGATCGGGCGATTCAATGATCTCATTGAATATTCTGCCAAACAATATTGGTTTGCTACTCCCATTATACTGGTCATTATGATTGCTGTGCTGGTACTGACTGCCAAAAAGGATAAACAGGAGGTCTGACGACCCGGTAAATCGAGTCTAACGCCCCGGTAATCCATCGGGGCGTTTTTTCATTCAAGGAATAATATTTGTTTGTAAGAACGGAGTTCCCTAAGTTACAGATGCTGGCATTCGAATCCCGCAAAACCGGAGAAGGATATTTATGAACACTGTCACTTTTCGGGTCAATACACCTTCACGCACATGCTTTATCGATATCACGGCCGAGATCAGTACCTGCATCCGGGAGAGCGGTTGCACATCCGGCCTTGTTTGTATCTTTACTCCCCACACCACTGCGGGGATCACGATCAACGAAAACGCCGACCCGGATGTCCTGCATGATCTGGACTACAAGATCAATAGTATGATACCAAAACGTGACAATACATACCGCCATTCGGAAGGCAACAGCGACAGCCACTTAAAATCATCCCTCTTTTCCCCTTCCCTTACCCTGATCTTTGAAGACAAGAAATTACTCCTTGGCATTTGGCAGGGGATCTATTTCTGCGAGTTTGACGGTCCCCGGAACCGTACCGTGCATATTAAAATTATCGGAGACAAATAAAATGAACAACCTTCTCAAGCATGTCCTGATTTTTTTCATGATCGTATCGGTCTCCTGCCTGAATGCGGAAGAAAACACAAAAAAAGATACGCATTTCTACATGGAACTTGATCTTTATACCGGTTTAAAAGCGGGTATATGCCATTCATTTCATGATCGTATCGGTCTTTACGCAAGTGCCGGCATCGCGCTGGTATCTCCGACACAGATATCGTACAATGCTTTTGCCGCCTTTGCTCTGCGCGATGCGGAAAAAAAACTCCGGATCGATCTGAACGCCGGGATCATCCACGGGGTTTTCGATGTGATCGGACCACAAATTTTTCCCAATAATCCGGAATATGGTTATTATTATTATGTCAATCCGGGCATCGCGTTTCATGTTTCATATCCGATCGCCAAGAACCTTCTCGCCGGGATCCGACTGGGTACCGAGATCATGATCGGATACGATATGGGTTCGTGGCGTGTCCATCCGCAACCCCAACCGAATGCCGCTCTGACCCTTACTTTTTAACCACATAAGAACAGAGGGGACCGGGGTCCCCTCCGCACAATGATCGTTCTTATATTAACGCTAAGTTATTTAAGCAGCAGCATCTTCCTGGTTTGATAGAAGCTTCCCGCTTTCATACTGTAAATATAGACACCGCTGGGAAGATCGGATGCATCCAGTCGGATACGGTAGAAACCGGGCGAATGCTGTGCGTTGACAAGTTTCCGTACGGCTTTCCCGTTCATATCGTAGAGATTTATTTCCACCTTTTCACTCTGCATAATGGCATAATCGATCGTTGTGACCGGGTTGAAGGGATTCGGATAATTGGCCGACAACATAAACTCCGTCGGCAGTTCAACAAGATCAAGCTGGGAATCGATGTAAAAGGTCATCGTATCGCTGTAAGCGGATAAGCCGCCCTTGTCGACCGCCGCAACGGTCCAGAAGAATTCCCTCTGATCGATCAGGCGACGCTGATCAAAAAAGGTTTCGCTTGTGGTAATGACAAAGACCGTCGACCCCGTATACCAGTAATACACCTTGTATGTAAGTTCATCACCGGGATCCGGATCAATGGATGCGGTCCATTCAAAACGCGGATAACGGGTGGTCTGGTAACTGTTATGCAAAGGTGCCAGCTGCACGGGTGCGGAAGGCGCTTCATTAACGGTATTGATCGCAAGGGTCCGGGATGCTTCGCGCGAACGTGTTTTTGCTCCGTAGTTATCAACCGCCTTCACGTACCAGCGATAACGTCCGTTTTCAATAAGGTCTTCGCCGGGCTGCCAGGACAGTTCCGTACCCGAATAACGGCATTCCATGGAATCGGGGTGCAGCCCCAGATAAAGTTCATAATGCACGGCATCGCCGGGATCCGGATCGGAAGAAGCTTCCCAGGAAAAGACCGGCCGGAACACATCATGGATCGATCCGTTCGCCGGTGCCAGAAGATCAAAGGCAAGCGGTGGTGAATTCATACTGTTAACCTGAAAACGCCAGTATGTCGACTGCAAGGTGTCGCTAGTGCTCAACACAGCCTTTACGTGCCAGTAGATGGTCTTGTCTTCACCTAATTCCTGTTCAAGGCGGACCCAGTTGGTATCCGTTTCGATCGCCTGGACCACCGAGAAGTTCAGAGTTTCGGAAATGTATACCAGATAGGTATCCGCATTGGGAACGGACTGCCAGATCAGTCTGGGACTCCGAGTTGAAATGATCTCCATACTGTCCGGACTGATCAGGGCAAAATCGCCCTTGAAATTTTCGATAATAAGAATATAGTCTTCTTTTACAATATCCACAGTTACCCCGGAAGCTACAATGCGGAGACTGACACTGTACAACCCCTCATCGCTGTATTGATGACTGACGGTTTGACCGTTACCGCTCTGTCCGTCACCAAAATCCCAGATATATTCATAATTCCCGTCAGGCAGGGGTGTTACAGCAGAAAAAGTAACATCATAATTAGGTACTCCCATGGTGTAGTCGGCGATCAAATCGAATTCCCCGGTTCCCCGGCTTTCCCATTTCATGGCGTCATAGGCAATGATCTGACTCGCGACACCGGTGCTGTCGCCCAGATATACATAATTCGACTCATCATCGGAAAAAAGATATTTTCCAAGAGAGACCCAGTCATCGGAAGCGGCATTCTGATCGACGATAACAACAGTCTCTCCCCCGGCATGGCGGACCCTGTAAGGCGCGGAAACGGCCGTGGCATTGGCGGGTATATAGGCAAATATTTCATAAAAACCGCTTTTGTCAAGCTGCGGGGTCCAGGTCACGTAACATATATCCGAAGCACTGGCTTCGGTATAGGTCCACCAGTGATGCCCGTTGTGACCGCTTGTTTCGCTGCGGTAATAGCGCATGGGAACGGTATTCCCTTCGGCTTTGATATAAAAACCGCTTGTGACATGCCTGTCGTCCACGAGGGAATCCGATAATGCCGTTATGGGATGATCGGTGGCGATGCACCAGGGCATGCTGCTGTAACTGGGATTGGCGTAATTCAGACTTGCGTTGCCGTGGTTGTAACCCGGCCAGTCATAATATACGACCTCTCCGTAATAATTCGGCCAGGAAGCCCTGTTCCGGTCACCATAGGGATCATTGGCGATCACTGAACGCTGTCCGATGGTGGATGATCGGCCGATACCCACGATCAGATGTCCGGAACTGGAAAGATAATTACAGATCGAGAAAGGCTGTCCCTTGTCAATTTCGGCCGATACGGTCGCCCAGCTCGTATTCCAGGTTTGAGTACCGCTGACACCGTGTATGCCGTAATAGTTGTTCATACGCGAATTCGGACTCCCCCCGGTCCACATATAGCCGTATCCGCCGTAATTTGTGTAACAAACCGTACCCGCAGTGTTGCAGTCCTGACGGCTCTGATCGAAATAATGTCCGTTATAATAATAACGTTCATGCACATAAGCACCATAGTCGTTCCAGTTACCAAAACCCGATAAAAAAGGCCATTTCGGGAGCAATCCGTAATAGGCCATGACCATCGCAGCGGTCGCGGGGGCACAACTGCTGTATCCGCGCGGACCCGGTGTATGATAAACCTGATGGACGTACGGTACATCCAGATAGGTATCCGAAAGCGGGGCCTGGAATTCATAAAAAACGGGTGATACCGGCAACTTGTCGGGCAACACATCGGCCACGGTCTGTTTTTTCATGCTGTTGTCCACGCTTTGTATCCGTGGTTTGTCTTTTTGCATATAGAGCAAGGAACCGTCCGGCAGAAAACAGGGTCCGGTCAGCATCGTTTCCGGTTCGTCCGTTGCAAAACGGATATTTCCGGCAAGATCGGAGACGATGATCTCCGTAGTGCGGATCCCTTCCTGTTCGTCGAGCTCAACGCGCACATAAGCATAGGTATCTCCGGTTTCGGACCAACGCAGATCCGCGCCGCGTCCCACCGTGGAACTGACATTTTCCTGCGTATCGTAGATAAACAGAATACCGTCCAAACGGGCATAGGCGATATACCGGCTGTCCGGCGACCAATTGGGAAAAACATGACCATATGCATTATCCGTGATCCGAAATTTCTCATTCTGCCCGTTAAGGTCCATGACCCATAACTGATCTTCCCTGTCGTTAAAGACCACGCGCTTGCCGTCCGGAGAGATAGGTGCAATACCGGCATAGGTACCGAGATCATAGACGCTGCGCCTTCCGTTTGCTTCAACGTAAAATGTATTTCCAATGGTATAAGCAATCTCTCCCGCATTGGAAAAAGACACCTGACCGGCACAATGGACTGCTTCATGTAATATATTTATCTCTCTGGTTATCAGATTCATATATGCCGGTGCTTCAAGTCCTCCCCGTGCTTCGCGCCACTTAAAACCCAAAAGATGCTGCTCGGGAGCCAGAGTGTAATAATATCCCACACCCGCTGCGCTTACCAAGGATTCCGTCCCTCCGTTACGGTCATAGTAATAGATCGTTGACCGCATGGAATCGGTATAGACAAATCCACCCTGATAGGAGCGGATATCGGTCGCGGCAAGTAGGATCCCCGTATTGATGACAAGGACCGTAAAAAGTATCAGTTTCGTTCGTTTTCTCATCTGGTTCTCCGTTTAGTATCAGAAAATCTACATATAATAATGTTTTCGCGGGGTAATGTAAAGCCTTGAATTATTAATTTATTATGAATACATTACCCAAAAATACGGAGCAGTAAATGAAACGTTTTATCATATTATTAGGACTGGTTTCAATATTGAGTGCGCAGACCTTTGTCCCCAACATCTCCATCGAGGGTCAAAATCTGAACCCCCAGGAACAACGTATCATTTCCGAACTTCAAAATACGATCGAACGCTACATCCAGTCGAACAGTTTCAGTAATGAACGCTATGCGCACCGCGTACCTTATTACATCAATATTTTTGTCAATCAGATATCGCGAAGCGGTTCCAATCTGAGTATCTCTGCCAATGCGTTCTTCTCCAACGGATACGATCAGCGTTATGTGGATAATGCCTGGATCTTTGAATTTACCGAAGGAGAGGTTTTTTACAGGGAAATGCGTTACCATCCTTTACGGGATATGATCGATTATTACGGTTACCTCATTATGGCGACGGAAATGGATGGTATCGAGGAACTCGGCGGCAATTCACTCTTCGATCTTGCCAATGAGATCTATTCCCGTGGCAGTAATTCCCAATGGTCACGGGGCTGGAATTCCAGAAAAGACGATTTTGACAAGCTGACCGGCGATTTCCGCCTTCGGCGTGCCCGCTATCTCTACAATCAGGCGTTCTGGGCTATTGATGATGGAGACGGGACGGCAGGCTGGTATTATCAGGAAGAAGCGCTGGAACTTCTGCTCGCATCAAAAAGACTGGATTCGCAAAATAAATTCCTGAATTTCTTTATCGAAAAACATTATCAGGATATCGAATATTTCGCGCAAGTATATCAGGATATATCCTTATTGCCCTTGTACCGTGAACTTTCACCTTCCAACGAAGCTTTTTTCGATCAGGTGGAAAGGACCTACAATTATTAAGTGCTTTATTCGATCTGAATACTTTTTTACATACTGAAAAATCAATTATTAAGCTTCTTCCGCGATCCTTTGTATCTCGGAAAACGCTATCTGTCCGGCACGCAGGAGTTCGATCGTGTTATTTTCGTTTATTCTGATAACCGTACTGCCGGCACTGTCGGTATTCTCTTCCAGTTGCGCATCACGAATGAAGAGAGAGATATCATTCCTGAAAAAGCGTTCTATCTTTTCCATCTCCCGCATGACCGGGAACCCGCTGATATTGACACTTGTGGTTATGACCGGAGCCGGAAAATGATCCATCATGGCGCGGCAAAAAACATGGTCGGGAATACGAAAGCCGAGATATCTTCCCTCGCTGTATAAACGTTCGGGCAGCAGACGCGCTCCCGCAGGCAGCACAAGCGTCACTGCCCCCGGAAGAAAATGTCCGATGATCTTTTCCGCTATGTTCGATACATGGGCATAATCCCTGATCATATCGACATCCTTTACCAGTATACTTACCGGCATCACGGCGGGACGTGCTTTTATGCGATAAACGGCCTCAAGGACCTTTTCGGAACGCGCGTCGCCGCCAAAACCGTACAGGGTATCCGTCGGATAGACAAAAGCCTCTTCCGCATGTAATACTTCCAATGTTTTCACCAGTGCTGTCAAATCATTCATTTCAACGATCATACTTTACACTCCTGTGCATAAAGTTGTCCGCAGGCAGCAGCGATATCCTGTCCCCCGCTTTTCCGCAAGGTAACCGGGAAATGCGTATCGCCGAGCCGGGATATGAATAATGCGACACGCGCATCATCCGGTCTCCGGAAATGTCCGCCGGTCTCATTATATGGAATGATATTCAATTTACACGGTATGGACCTCAGTTTTTCGGCAAGAAGACGGGCATCTTCATTTCCGTCGTTCACATCACGCATCAATACATATTCGAAGGTCACAAGTTTGTGTGTGGTATCGGTAAAATACTTTACGGCTGCCAGTAATTCTTTCAGGGGATATGCCCTGTTCACCGGCATGAGCATATTTCGCTTTTCATCACTTGCGGCATTCAGAGAAACGGCAAGTTTGAACTGCGCCGGGTCATGCGCCAGATCCCTGATCCGTGGAACGATCCCGCAGGTCGAGAGGGTGATCCTGCGTGCTGCGATATGCGGACCTTTTTCATGGTTCAGAATGCGTGCCGCCTTGAGCACTGCATGATAGTTATTGAACGGTTCACCCATTCCCATGAATACAACATGGGTAATATTCTTTCCGCTGATTCGTTTCACCGTCAGAAACTGTTCAACGATCTCACCGGAGGACAGATCACGTACAAAACCCATCTCCGCAGTCCGGCAAAAACCACAGCCCATCGCACAGCCGATCTGTGAGCTGACACAAAGAGTGTTCCGTCCGGCAGAAGGAATAAGCACCGTTTCAAGTTTATGACCATCTCGACACCTGAACAGGAATTTCTCACTGCCGTCCGTATGACTTATTCTGCGATCATGGAGTTCCAGCAACAAAAAGGGTCCCTGTTTTTCGACCATTGTGCGCACCGGAAGGCTGATATTGGACATTTCTCCCGGAGATCCGACGTTTTTACCGAATATCCATTCGAAGAGCTGTCTGCCGACAAACGGCTTCAAGCCTTTATCGAGTGCCCAGTCCTGTATTTCCGCATAATCCATGTTCTTGATACTGTCATTCATATCATAATGTTGATATAATATTGATAACAAACAAGAAGATTTGCGCAAAAATATCTAATCGCCTGTTATTCTGTAATATCAATCGTTTTTCTTGCTTTTTGGCATATAAACCAATATTTTTAATTGTTAATCTAATCGGGAGTTCATATGAACACATCAGATTTAATTCAACAGGTATCTGAAAAGGCTGAAGTTTCCAAAACGGAATGCAAGGATCTGTACGAAACGCTATGTACGATCATGCAGGACCATTTTGAAGATGAGACGGGAATTGTTATCCCCCAATTCGGCACGTTCAATATAAAAGAAAAAAGCAGCCGCGAGTCCTTCAACCCGGCCTCGGGTGAATATGTCATGCTTCCGAAAAAATTGATACTGACCTTTACGCCTGCAAGTCAATTAAAAGAAGATCTTAGATAAGGATGGGACCTATGGCTACAAAGATCACATATCAGCAACTGGTTGATGAATTTTCGACTAAAACGGGCCGGACAAAGGCCTTTTCAAACACATTCATCAAAGATATCTTTATCAGCATTCAGGAAGGTCTTCGCAGAGATGAGAATGTCAATATCAAAGGACTTGGAATTTTCAAACTGCAGGAAGTTGCTGAACGCGAGACCGTTAATCCCAAGACGGGAAAAGTCACACTGATCGAAGCACATAAGAAGGTCGTTTTCAAACCCGAAAAAGCGCTGCGAGAGAAGGTCAATGCCAAATATGAAAAATTACAGCCAAAGAAAATAAAAAAGAAAGAACCCAAAAAGGCCAGCGTACCGGAGATCCCGCTACCAAAGGAAGAAAAGTTCACCGAAAAGACCCTGCCGAAGAAAGAAACAATGTTATTCGGAACCGCCAGTGATCTTCCCGCAGGTGAAAAAACCGCCTCCGCGCCTCCCCCTAAAAATGACAAGAAGATCATGCCGACCTTTATTATCGAGGAAAAGAAAAAGAAATCCGCATGGCGATGGATCGTTCCCCTGCTTCTGATCATTCTGCTGATCGTACTTCTTTACGTTATTCCCGTAAAATTTGAATCACTGGAAAAATACGCCTTCTGGAAACCCTTGACGAACCGGATCGAAAAAATCCAGAAAGCGGAAAAAACAGAAACGATCCAGTCTGAACTGGACGAGATCTTCGTTAAAGCACCCAAACCTCAGAAAATGGATATACAGACCCAGGTTGAACATAAGGATATCATTGACCTTACACCGGTACCGAATGAGGAAAAATGCCTTATTCATATTATTAAACCGAACAATACCTTATGGGGCCTGTCGGTCCAATATTATTCCAGGGCATCGCTTTGGCCCAATATTTACAGAAAGAATGTTGAAAGCCTGCGCACACCCGATCTTCTGATCCCGGGTCGTGAATTACTGATACCCGAGCTTCAGGGTGAATCTTTTCAGTTGAGCAAAGTCGATTCCGCCCGTATCGCGCAGGGATATTATCTCGCATACCGATCATACAGAAAATACGATCCGGAAAAAGCGGAAGGATATCTGCGCGTAGCAAAAACATTCAGTACAACGATCGAATAGAACCATTTCTCTCAATACGTATGTTTTGTGAACTTCTCTTCGCATGTTTTATGCATTTTAATCATAAAAAGCAAAAACCGACATTTGTCGGTTTTTAACTGGTCGGGATGAGAGGATTTGAACCTCCGGCCTCTTCGTCCCGAACGAAGCGCGCTAACCGGGCTGCGCTACATCCCGTTTGGAATTGCGTTCCAAAAGCGAGGCAATATAAGAATAAACATCCTGTTTTGACAAGGAATTTTATTCTTAATACAGATAAGCCTGAAATTTATTTCCGCATGACATTTAAGATACGTTTGGGTATATCCGTATTGTCATAATATCCATTGAACTGTTCCGCTCCAACCCCGAACGCCCGGACGGGTACCGGTGTACCGGTATGGCCGAAGGTAGTCCAGCCAATTCCCGCTTTACGCGATAAAATGCGACTGGCAGTAACCATAAAGGGTTCATATGCGGTATAAGAAAAGTGATCTCTGGATATGCGTTCATTTCTGGGTAAAAAGGACCTCTCATAAGCCAGTATAAGATCTTGTTCTTCAAAATCGCGGAGTCCCAGACCTTTGCTTGCATCTCCCAGTCCCGTCTGTTCTCTGAGATAGTTAAATGCCCATTCGGGATCCGATCTTGCGGAATCGGGACCATATTCTTCGATACGCATATTCCGGATCTCGGTATATTCTCTGACCAATTGGGTAAATGAGGCTTTTTGCCATTGCAGCAGGCTCAGATCGAGGTTACTGTTGCCATAGGTCGTTCCCATGCTCATTCCGCCTGTTTCGTGATCGGCGGTAATGACAATGAGGGTGTTCTTTTTATTTCTGCTGTAAAAATCAAGGGCTACCCTGACAGCATCGTCCATATCCAGTACTTCCGTGATCGTTGCGGCGGCATCATTGAAGTGACTTGCCCAGTCGATCTTGCCACCTTCAACCATGATAAAGAACCCCTCGGGTCCTTTTAACATTTTTACGGCTTTTTCCAGGATATCCGCAAGGGTAATACTGCCCGGGTCCATATCCATACGATATGGCATTGCGTAATCCGATTTCACATCCGGATGTACGAATAAAACACGACCCGCACCGGGTTCGAGATAGCGGAAAGCGGTTGCATTATTGACATAAAGAAACCCGTTTTGTTTTGCAAGATCGAGAATATTGTCTTTCTCAATGCCCTTGGGGTCAGTCTTCTGGCGCACATCACCGCCGCCATAAAAGTCATAATTCGAATATGCCAATTGTCGTCCGATTTCATAGTAATTGTTGCGTGAGGGCTGGTGTGCATAAAATCCCGCCGGTGTGGCATGTGTAATATCTACATTGGTGATGATACCGACCTTCATGCCGCGTTCTTTTGCCGTCTCGGTAATGGACTTCAATGGATAACGATGGTCGGCATCCATACCGATCGTCCCGGAACTGGTCTTGATACCGCTTGCCAGTGCCGTGGCTGCCGCCCCCGAATCCGTGATATAGGCATTCGTTGAATTGGTGGTTGCCATGCCGCTGGCCGGCGCCAGGTTGATCGCTAGCGGAATGATACCGTTCTTGCCCTCCATTGCCGCAAGATAGCGTTCGGCGGCATTCATCTGGACCGTTCCCATCCCGTCACCGATAAAATAGAAAACATATTTCGCCTTCGTTTGTCCGCAGGACACGAAAAGCAATAAGACCGTAATCAAAGCGATGGTATATTTCCACTTCCGTACCATTTGATCATTGCTCCTTTTCATAAAAATATTCAGCTGTAAACGTTCCATTATTATAATCACACAAAACGGAAGTTTCAAACAGTTTTGAGAGAATTTCACTGTTCATAACATCCATTTTCCGACCTTTGCAGAACATCCTGCCGTCTTTTAGCATCAGAATATGGCTTATTTGCGGAATGATCTCATCAATACTGCGGGTAAAAAGGATACATGCGGGCGTACCGGGGTCGGCGAACAATCTCTGAAGATCTTCAAGAAAACGTTTCCGGGCAAAGGGATCAAGGTCCGCAGACATGTCATCCAGCAGGATCAGTCTGCGTTCGGGCGTCAAAGCCGAAGCAAGCAATACCATCCTCTTCTCACGGGATGTCATTTGACGCCACAGGCGATCTCCCAGATATCCGGAGGAACATTTATTCAGCAGATCCATGGCTTTGCGTTTTTCGACTGCACTGCGATAGGACGATCCGGCGGTATGTTCCTCAAGGATCCCGCAGATCACTTCCGTTCCTTTCATGGACGGCAATATCTTTCCGTATAATTTCGGATTAAGAAGAATGATCTGTTTTTTCAGTTCATTCCATTCTCCGGAAGTATATGACCTCCCTAAAAGCCTTATTTCGCCACGTACTTTTCCGGCATAACGGCTCAATACCGATGCCAGAGCTGTTTTCCCGGACGCATTCGGTCCGAAAACACACCAATGTTCACCGCTTTTAACCTGCCAGTTGATCTCCCGCAGGACGATATGTTCCCGCTCGATCTCCAATCCTGTAATATCGATGATCATGTCATTTTTTATCATTGCGTAATGTATAATGATCCCGCAACATTTCCACGAATGAATATTCACTTTTTCGTGCGAAAGTCCTTTTTAATGATTTTTAATTTTTATAGGTGAAATTAATATTATACATTTACCGAGCATTGGAGATAATATGCCGGAAACCTGGGAAGAAATAAGAACGTACCGTGAAGAAAAGGGATTGTCGCTTGAAGTCTTGAGCGAACGCCTGCGTCTTCCGGTCGAACGTATCATGTACCTCGAAAAAGGTGACTTTTCGGATGCTGATCCGGTGATCATCCGTTTACATCTTAAGAATTATGCCAAACAACTGGAACTGGATTATCAAAAACTGCTGGAACTCTGCGGTCTGGATCAAAAAAAAGAAACTTATATTCCTGAAAACTACAGCGATAAAACCATTGTAAAGAAGACACGCTCCTATCGCGGGCGCAAGAAAGAACCCAGTAAGGTGATCATATACGGCTCGATCGTTCTGGGGGTATTCCTCCTGATATTTCTGATGAACAGACTGTTCATACATCTTGAAATACCTGATAATCTGTTTGAAATGACCGATAAACAACGTTTTGCACTTGATCATGAACAGGATCAGATCAGCGATTCCCTTCGCTACCGGCCTGTGATCCCGCAGGTTGCCAAGCAGGCGGAAGTAATTGATATCACAGAAGATATGGATATCCTGTCGGAATTCCGGATCACTTTTCCCCTTAGTCTGAATATTTTTCCGCGTAAAACGCTTACCTTCCGCTACGAGATCACAAATGATCAGCCGCGGGAAGATTTTATCCTCAAAGACCGGCCGCAATCGCTTGTATTCAACCGTTCCGGAAGAATGATCTTTCATCATACCGAAGACAGTCGTTTTGTCATCGGAGATCTTTCCTTCCGTGAAAAAGATTACTCCCGCGTTGTGATCGAAATAAACAGTGAGGGACAAGCCTCGGTTTTCGTAAAATAATAAAATAAATCATATCACTTACAGTTCGATACGGAGGATATTCTCCTTCTTCGGAAGAAAATGAAAAAGGCAGACGGATCTGCCTTTTTTATATTCAATCTACATCCCGTTCCATTGCAGAAGCCTACACAACTCCCTGTTCTACCATTGCTTGTGCAACTTTCATAAAACCGGCGATATTTGCGCCCCGGACATAGTCGACATAATGATCATCCATACGTCCGTGTTTCACGCACTGTTCATGAATACGGACCATGATATGCCGCAATTCCTCATCCACTTTTTCACGCGGCCAGGACATGCCCATGTAATTCTGTGTCATTTCAAGGCCCGAAGTGGAAACACCTCCGGCATTGGCGGCTTTCCCCGGAGCATAGAGAATCCTTGCATTTTCAAAGACCTCAACCGCTTCGGGTGTTGACGGCATATTTGCACCTTCAACAACACATTTGCAGTTGTTCTTGATCAGCATCTCGGCATCCTGTTTATTCAGTTCATTCTGCGTTGCACAGGGAAGTGCAACATCGACCGGCTGTTCCCACGGGCGTTTACCGGGATAGAACGTTGCTTTAGGGAATTCTTTTGCATACGGCGCGACCACATCGTTATTGCTTGCGCGTAAACGCAGCATATAATTGATCTTTTCATCCCGAATACCATCCGGATCATACACATAGCCGTCCGGACCGGAGATCGTAACGACTTTTCCGCCGAATTCGCTGACCTTTGCAGCTGCGCCCCAGGCGACATTTCCGAATCCCGAGATCGCAACTTTTTTGCCTTCAAAGCTTTGTCCGATATTTTTCAGCATTTCGTTGGCAAAATACACAACACCGAAACCGGTCGCTTCGGGGCGCACAAGACTGCCTCCCCAGTTGATGCCTTTGCCTGTCAAAACACCGGTGAATTCATTCCGTAGACGCTTATATTGTCCGAAAAGATAACCGATCTCGCGTGCGCCGACCCCGATATCGCCGGCAGGAATATCCGTACGGGGACCGATATGACGGAACAGCTCACTCATATAACTCTGACAGAACCGCATGATCTCACCGTCGGATTTCCCTTTTCCGTCAAAATCCGAACCGCCTTTACCGCCCCCCATCGGGAGGGTCGTCAACGCATTTTTGAAAATCTGTTCAAATCCGAGAAATTTCAGAATGGAAAGGTTGACACTGGGGTGAAAGCGCAACCCGCCTTTGTAGGGACCGATCGCACTGTTGAACTCAATGCGGTAACCGCGGTTAACCTTAACTTCTCCGGCATCGCTCACCCAGGGAACACGGAACATGATCACACGCTCCGGTTCGACCAAACGCTCCAGAATACCGGCATCCTGAAAAATGGGATTTTCCTTATATATATCCCATACGGATTCAACCACTTCCTTTACCGCCTGTAAAAACTCAGGTTGATCCTGGTTCCTCGCGGCAACTTTCTCCAAAAATGCTTGTTTGCTCATTTAATTTTCCTCCCTGATGTCAAACAAATCCTGGCGGGCCCTGTTAATTAAAATCCCGCTTCCTGTGCCCCGGAATGCGGGAAATATTCCATTATGTTTATTGTCAAGATATCTCCTCGAACAATAGTGAATTTAATGATTATTTTTCAGAAAAGTAAAGGTGAGTTTTATTTATTTACCCGCATTTTCATGGCTTTTTTTAATTCCGGCTATCGAATGAAATACGAGATAATATTATTAAATTTTATAAAACATTGCTTTCTGCAATATTTTGCTCATGAATTATGTCATATTTTCGAAAAATAATATTAATATGTTTCCGGCCCGAGAATGCAAAAGATCATTTTTACATTTTTTCGGATTCATATTTTGAGATCGCGTCACGCATGAGAGGGATCATATTGTCGTTAACGGCCCGGACGGCAAGTTTGATCCCGTTCGCAAACGCGAGCGCGGTTGAGCGGCCGTGACATTTGACAACAAGGCGGTCAAACCCGAAGACAGGGGCTCCCCCAAAGGCTTCGTAACCCGCTACTTTCATAACTTTTTTGATCCCTCCGGATAACAAGAGCAAGCCGAGTTTCCAACTCAGTTTCCCACGCATTGCCTTTCCGGCAAGTTTTTTTACTGTTTCTGCTACACCTTCCATTGTCTTGACGGCAATATTTCCGCTGAGTCCTTCCGAAACAATAATATCCACACGGCCCTTGACGAGGTCATTGCCTTCGACATTGCCGATAAAGTTAATATCCGGACGAGAGGAAAGAAGCTTGTAAGCCGTTTTCATGGTCTCATTGCCCTTATGGTCTTCCGCTCCGATATTCAGCAGCGCGACGGTCGGCGAGGATATATTCAACAGTTTTTTCTTATAACTGATACCCATATAAGCAAAATGTACCAGATCATCCGGAGTATTGGATACGTTCGCTCCGATATCCAGCATAAGTGAATAGATATCATCGCCTCCTTTTTCATTCAGGGTCGGAATAAGCGTTCCCAAAGCGGTGCGCTTGACACCCGGGATCCGCGGAATATAGCTTGCCGCAGAAAGAATGACCGCCCCGGTGCTGCCGGCGGAGACCATGGCATCCGCTTCTCCGTCACGAAGAAGTTTTGCAGCTAAAAGAACAGACGCATCGGGCTTTGCCGCAATGGCCTGTTTGGGTGATTCCTGCATGCTGATGGCATCCGGCGTATGTACGATCCGGATACGGTCCGCATGATACTCGTGTTTCTCAAGTTCGCTACTGATAAGCTTTTCATCACCGATCAGGATCAGCTTTACCGGTAACTCCATTGATATTTGACAGGCGCCTTCAACCGTGATCCCCGGTGCGTGATCACCCCCCATCGCATCGATCGCTATCCGTATGTTTTCTTCTTGCATAATATCCCTTTCTATGTTGCCTCTAATGTAAAGTTTTTTCCTATAGGGGTCTATATATTTTTTTATTTGCTTTCGCGACGGATACACTGACTCCGCCGTAGTATTTTTCAATTAATTTATTGGTTTTTCTGCTTTCATCCGTTAAATTTGACAGCTTTGCTCTTTATGAATGAAATATCCTTTATCCCGCGCAAAGCAGCGGAAGAAGGTCGAAACTGAATATGGAGGTTATACCCGGTATGGCTAAAAACCTGATTTGGCGTTATCTCATTATCGTTGTCCTGCTCGGCTGGGCGGTTTATTCGCTCTTACCCACACTGCAATACGAACGTTTGAGTAACACAGAAAAAGCCGCACTTCAGGAAGAAGGAAAACTTTTTGATCTTGAATCCAGGATCATTAAACGCGGTCTTGACCTTCAGGGCGGTATGCACCTGATCCTTGAGGTCAACGTGCCGGATTTTGTTAAAAAGATCGCAGATAATCAATCCATGATCTATTACAACTTTATGGATAAAGTGGATGCTGCGTACAGCGAAAGTCCCGAATCGGATTATCTTGATATCCTGCTGCAGGTTGCTGAGGATGACAGTATCCGGCTCAGCCGGTATTTCCCTGCGGACGGACGCAGAACCGATAACAAATCCATAGTGGATAATCTTGAAAAAGAATGTCAGCATGCGATTATCCGTGCGGAAGAGATCATTCGTAACCGTATCGATCAATTCGGTGTTGCCGAACCGGTTATCCAGTTGATCGGCAATAAACGCATTATCGTAGAACTTGCCGGTATCGATGATCCCCAGCGCGCTAAGGATATTATCCATAATACCGCGCTGCTTGAGTTCATACTTCTGAAAGATGCAGAGTACACCCAGGACATCATCAATCGTATCGATGCTGCCGTAAAACGCATCAGCCCCGCTGAGATCGCTCACGCGGATACGGCCGTGGTATCGCAAAAGAAAAGCGCGGATAAAGAAATATCCGTTACCGAGTTGCTCGGACTGGCTGAGACCGGTGATCCCCGGGATGATGCCAGCGTTCTGGTAGACCTTGATATCGCTGCCGACAGGCCATTCAGTGCACTGTTGCGGAACTTGGGCTGGGATATCGGTGTACCCGTTGAAAATTACTATGCAGTAAATAAAATATTGAATGATCCGGAGGTCATACGGCTGCTGCCCAATGATCTTCGTATCCTTTTCTCGGCAAAAACACAAAAAGTTCAAACCACCGACGGAAAGGCTGCTGAGTTCTATTCCCTTTATTTCGTGAACCGTGAAGCGGGTCTGACCGGTGAAGTCGTCCGCGAAGCCAAAGCGGAACTAGGGAGTGTTTCCAGCGAACAGATGGGACGTCCGATCGTAAATGTACGCATGGATGCCGAAGGAACAAAGATCTGGGCACGTATTACCGGTGCCAATATTGACAAACGTCTTGCCATCGTGCTGGATAACCGGGTCCAGATGGCACCCCGGATCCAGAACAAGATCCCGAACGGACGTACCGTGATCGAAGGGTTTGCCAATCTGCAGGAAGCGCAGGATATTGAGATCGTACTGAAAGCCGGCGCACTTCCCGCTCCGATCAATATTATTGAGGAACGTACCGTCGGAGCTTCGCTGGGAGCGGATTCGATCCGGCGCGGGGTCCAAAGCGCATTGATCGGTCTGGCTATCGTCGCGCTTATGATCATTTTCTATTATCGCGGTGCGGGACTGATCGCTTTCACAACTCTGATCCTGAACATTCTTTTTGTTCTTTCCATTCTTGCGGCCCTGAGGGCGACACTGACCCTCCCGGGTATTGCGGGACTTGTTCTGACAATGGGTATGGCCGTAGATGCCAATGTGCTGATCTTTGAGCGTATCCGTGAAGAGTATTTGAAGGGTAAGGCCGTGCGATCATCCGTTGAGAACGGTTATTCGCGGGCTTTGATCACCATTTTTGATGCAAACCTTACAACACTGATCACAGCGCTGGTTCTGCAACAATATGGTTCCGGTCCGATCCGTGGCTTTGCGGTGGTCCTGTTCTGGGGAATTATCTTTAACTTCGTATCCGGATACTTTATCTCCCGAACATTGTTCACATCCTTCACACACGGTAAGAAACCTTTAAATAAGATCAGTATATAGGAGGTTATCGTGTTACAATTCTTTAAAAATCCCAGTTATCAATTTGTTTCGAAACGCCGTATCGCTTTCATTATTTCTGCTATCGTCATTCTTGCGGGAATTGTCTCGATGTTCCTCCAGGGATTGCATTACGGAGTTGATTTTGCCGGCGGTGCAAAAATGCAGATCAAATTCAGCCAGCCTATCAACGCCCAGGACCTGCGTGCGCTTTTTTCGGAAAAAGACCTCGGTAATCCTGAGATCAAGAGCAGCGGTGTTAATGAATACATGATCACGATCAATACCGAAATATTCGACGATCCCGATGCTGTCCTGAGCGAAGCGCTCTCCGGTCTCAATTATGATATCCTGCAGATCGATAAGGTCGGTCCCAAGATCGGTCAGGAAATGCGCAGCAATTCCATCAAAGCGATCGCGATCGCCCTCCTGCTGGTGTTGATCTATATTACCATCCGCTTCGAGTTCCGATTCGCGGTTGGAGCGGTTATTGCACTTCTGCATGATGTGCTTGTCGCCCTGGCGTTCTTTTCCATTTTCCAGTGGGAGTTCTCCATGCCCGTGCTTGCGGCATTTCTCACGATCGTCGGATATTCATTGAACGATACGATCGTTGTCTATGACCGTATCCGTGAGAACATCAAAATACACAAAGGGAAGCCGCTCGGTGATGTCATCGATCTCAGCATCAATCAGTCCCTTTCCAGGACCATCATCACATCATTGACGACATTTCTGGTCGTGCTTATCCTTGCGATCTTCGGTGGTCAGGTCCTCTTCGGTTTCTCGATCGCTCTTGTGGTCGGTGTAGTCGTCGGGACATATTCTTCCATGTACGTGGCCGCTCCGATCCTGGTCATGTGGGGTCATAAGTTCAAAGAAAAAGAAGAACCGAAGAAAAAATAGAATTTTCCGGGCGGGAATACTGCTGCCGGATGCTATACATATTGATCATTAAACCCGGCTCTATGCCGGGTTTGATCTTTTAGACAATGAGGATGGATAATGACACCGGAAATAATTGATGTCAGCAAACTATGCTTTTCTTTTGACAAGAAACATCCGGTTTTGTCTGAAATTGACCTGCCCGTCCATGAAAATGATTATCTGGTTATCATGGGTCCCAATGGCGGCGGTAAAACGACCCTGCTAAAATGCATGCTGGGTCTTCTGAAACCCGATAGCGGCTCCGTAACATACCGCGGGATATCAACTCTTGATATCGGATATGTCCCGCAATTTACAACCTTTGACAGACATCTTCCGATACGGGTATACGAGTTCATTGAAACAGGATTTATAAGCAGTTATCATCCCATTAAAAACCGGAAGCGTGTCGACCGGAATATGATCGAACATCAGATCGATCGTTTTGCCCTGAATGCTGTTGCTTATTCTTCGATCAGCGCTATCTCCGGCGGAGAACTCCAGCGTACACTTCTGGTACGCGCACTGGTGCGGAATCCAAAGATCCTTTTTCTGGATGAACCTACAACCTTCATTGATCCGGAATCGCGCGGAAACCTCTCTTCCTTGCTGAAAGAACTTAACAGAACAACGGCGATCGTTATGATCACGCATGATACATCCGCAATCGACGATCATGTTAAAAATATTGCATGTATAAATCGTAAACTCTATTACCACGGTCGTGAAGAACGTATTCAGGACTCACTGGAAAAGGTTTACGGCTGTCCGATCGAACTGATCGGTCACGGTCTGCCCCACAGGGTCCTCAAGGAACACAAATGAATTTCCTGCAGTATGAGTTTGTGCAAAATGCTTTACTTAGCGGACTTCTGCTCAGTATCATAGCCGGTATAATCGGTTCACTGATCGTCGTTAAGCGTGATACATTTCTGATCGGTGGCATCAGTCACGCCTCCTTCGGCGGATTGGGTTTATTCTACTTCCTTGGACTGAATCCCATACTCGGTGCATTTACGGTCGCATTTCTTTCCGGTTCGCTGATAGGTGCCAGTAAAGAAGAGAAACTGCATGAGAACAACGCACTCATTGGTGTGGTCTGGGCATTCGGTATGGCGGTGGGTATCATTTTTATAACGCTTACTCCGGGTTTTGCCCCGAATCTGTTAACATATCTTTTTGGCGATATCCTGACCGTCCGCGACCAGGAGATTGTCTGGATGCTGATCTTTACACTTATTTTACTGTTATCCGTATTCCTCTTTTATAAACCTTTTATCGTATATCTTCTGGATCCGGAATTTGCCGCACTGCAGGGAATAAAGATCCGTATCTACCGCCTGTTCTATTACCTCTTCATTTCAACGACCATCGTTCTGATGATACGCAGTGTAGGTATTATTCTTGTGCTGGCACTTCTCACCATTCCACCTCTTATCATACTTCCATTCTGCAAACGCCTATGGGTCATACTGCTCATGTCCGTAGTGCTCTGTCTGTTCATGTTCACGGCCGGTTTTACGATCGCTTTTTACACCCATTTGCCCACGGGGCCGGTGATCATCGTGACCGGAACGCTTTTACTCTTTATTGTGAGGCTCTTGTCATGTCTGCTTCGGAAAAGAAATTCCTGACCGATATTTTTGTGCAGATCCTCCGTGCCGCCCATCCCGAAAATATTTTTTCAAAATATCTGCACATGTATGAAGACCAGTTATATTACAGGAACAAATTGATCCCGTATAGCAGAGAAGGACGGATCGTGCTTGCCGGATCCGGAAAGGCTGCCTTATCCATGGCAAAATCCTTTCTTCAATATTTACCTCAACAGCCGGATGATACTTTGCTTATAACCCCGCCCAAACGTCGTTCGGGATTTTTCAATATCCTGTACGGCGATCATCCTCTGCCCGGATCGAACAGTCTGAATGCGGGTAAAAACATGCTTGATCTTCTTGACGATCTGGATGAAAGTGACACGTTATTCTACGTACTTTCCGGAGGTTCTTCTGCACTTTTCGAATATCCCGCGGAAGGTATCTCCCCTGAGGACTTACTCCTGTGCAATAAACTCTTTCTTGCGCGGGGATTGAACATTCATGAGATCAATTACCTGCGTACACGGCTTTCCATGGTAAAGGGCGGACGTCTTGCGGAACGCTGTGCTGCGGACTGCCACATTTTCGTTCTATCCGATGTGATGGGAAATGATATCTCCGTGATCGGATCGGGTCCCTTTGCTGCTGTTGCCGACGAGGGTTTTACGGTCAATGAACTATTGCATAAATACCATCTTGACGATGACTTACCCGCGCATATCCAAACCGTATTGCAAAACAACACACCCATACAATCCACACGCAGCATTCCGCATTATCTCTGCGGAAGCAATATGGACCTGCTGGAAATCGCGGCCGGAATGATCGGTAAAAGGGGCATTACAACTTACAGTTTCCCCGAAAGTCTCTTCGGTGAGGCCTGTGATACCGGATCTATGATCGCGGATATGATAAACAACTTTAAGGGTCCGAAGCCCGCCTGTTTGCTTTTCGGGGGCGAAACCACCGTTACCCTTCGGGGGGATACGGGTATGGGCGGCCGTTCACAGGAAACGGCGCTTGCCGCACTTAAGATATTACGGGATAAGCCCGGCTATGTGTTATTATGCGGCGGTTCGGACGGGATAGACGGACCTACGGACGCTGCCGGTGCTATGATCGACGATCACACATATCTGCAAGCCACAGATCGCGGCATCTCGATCAGCGAACACCTGTCGCGACATGATGCGTATCACTTTCATGAAAAGTGCGGCAGTCTGATCAAAACGGGGGCCAGCGGGACAAATATGGGTGATATCGCCCTGGGTTTTATTTTTTAAGCAAATCCGCCGGTTATCATCCCGATATATTTCCTCTTCAGCACATGAACAATACTTCTTAATCCATATTCATGCTTTTCTTTTCCAAAGAAAAAAGGGCTGTACGACCAGCCCTTTTTTAGGATGTGAAATATATTTATACGCGTTCGCGGCGTGTATATTTCGTATGCAGGAGATGATGGGATACTTCACCCAGCGGTTTGCCTAAAAACTCCTTATAGAGTTGAATAACCTCCGGGTTTTCGTGGGATTTACGTATCTTCATCTTTTCATCTTCGGTATAGATGGCCTCCGCACGTTTCTGACGGATCTCCGCATTGGTCGGAATGGGTTGGCCACCGCCGCCGATACAGCCGCCGGGACAAGCCATGATCTCAATGAAATGGTAAGGTGAATTCCCGATCGCGATATCTTCCATGATCTGCGTTGCGTTCGTCAATCCGTGAGCAATGGCGACGCGCAGTTCGATCCCTTCGAGGAAACTCCATTCGGGAAGCACATTCTCAAGTTTGACCGATGCATCCCTGATACCGTCCATACCGCGTATAGGTTTGATATTCAAGCCGTCAAAGGGTACTTCCCGGCCGGTAACAACTTCGTAAGCCGTACGCAGAGCAGCTTCCATCACACCGCCGGTTGCACCGAAGATCACCGCCGCACCGGTTGAATCACCCATGAATTTATCGAATTTTGCAGGTGGTATTTCTTTGAAATTAATACCGGACTGACGGATCATGTGACCCAGTTCGCGAGTTGTGCAGACCAGATCAATATCCTGCATACCGCTGTCGTTCATTTCAAGGCGGTTTGCTTCGAACTTCTTGGCCGAGCAGGGCATTACGGAAACATTTACGATATTTTCCGGTGCCACACCGATACGTTTGGCGTAATAGGTCTTGGCGATCGCACCGAACATCTGCTGCGGCGATTTACAGGTTGAAAGATGACCCAGATGATCCGGATACATATGTTCAATGAATTTGATCCAGCCCGGGGAACAGGAAGTCATTAAAGGCAGAGGAATATCTTCTTTATCGACCAATTTGCGTTTGAGGCGGTCCAGGAGTTCGTGACCTTCTTCCATAATGGTCAGGTCTGCCGCAAAGTCCGTATCCAGTACGGAATCAAAGCCGAGATGTTTGAGCGCGGCAGCCATTTTGCCCGTTACGCGCACGCCCGGTTCAAATCCCAGCATTTCACCCAATGCCACACGGACTGCCGGGGCTGTCTGAACAATAACATGTTTGTCCGGATCGCCGAGAGCTTCCCAGATCTCATCAATATAGCGCCGTTCGGTCAATGCACCTGTCGGACAGCGATTGATACACTGACCGCAATTGGTACAGACCACATCACTGAGCACGGTATCAAAAAAGGTAGCGATCTTCATATCCGCGCCTTTATTGATCACATCCAGTGCATTCACTTTCTGCAGCTCGGCACAGGTGCGTACGCAGCGCTGGCAACGGATACATTTGCTCTCATCCTTTTCGATGGCCCAGGATGTCCGGTCAATCGTAAAGTTTTTATTTTTTAACAGATTGAGATAGATCTCATTATCAATATTATATTCCGATGCCAGATCCTGCAGTTCGCAATTGGTGCTGCGGTAACAGGTCGTACACTGCGTCGAATGTTCCGAAACGAGCAGAGCCAGAATATCTTTCCGGGCACGCCGGACAAGCGGTGAGTTTGTATAAACGACCATGCCTTCCATCGCCGGGGTTGCACAGGAAGCCGGAAGGACACGCCATCCTTCAACCTCAACAACACAGACACGGCAATTACCGGCAATGCAAAGATCATCATGATAGCAAAGCGTGGGGATCTTCACGTTCTCCACTTTTGCCGCTTCCAGGAGGGTCGTTCCTTCCGGAACACTGACTTTCTTACCGTCTATAACTAAATTGATCATTTTTATTGTCATGGTTTACCTCGTATTAATAGATCATTTCTTCTCTGAAGTTCTCGACAATGGAAGAGAATGAGTTACCGACTGATTGGCCCAATCCGCATTTTGCGGTCAGCTTCATCGTTTCTGCCAAACGCAGCAGGTCATTCAGATATTTATGACTTTTTTCACCGCGTTTGATAGCTTCGATACCTTTCAGCAGCTGCTGACAACCCACCCGGCAAGGTGTGCACTGTCCGCAGGATTCTTCCTCAAAGAATTCAAGATAATTGTGCAGAACATTGTACATTGACCGCGAGCTGTTAAAGATCATCATGGAACCGCCGGTAGGCAGTGAAAACCCCTTTAATCCGCCCTGATAGCCGATTGTGGTCTCTTTAAAACGTTTACGCGGCACACAGAAGCCCGACGCACCGCCAACCTGCACGGCTTTGGTATCGCCGTCGCCAAATTCCTTGACAAAATCTTCCAGTGTCATCCCCATCTCGATCTCATAGATACCCGCTTTGGGAGTATCGCCGGAAACCGAGAACAATTTTGATCCGCTGGAACCTTCAATACCCATATTCTTGAACTCATCGGCTCCGATACGAACGATCATCATAGTGTAAACCAATGTCTCCACATTGTTCACGACCGTGGGTTTGCCAAGATAGCCGTTGTTTGTAGGATAGGGCGGTTTATTTCTGGGTTCACCCCGTTTGCCTTCCATGGATTCGATCAGTGAGGTTTCCTCACCGCAGACATAAGCTCCGCTGCCCATGAAAAGTTTAACACGGAAATCCAGATCGAACTCATCCATCCATTTATGGAAGGTTTCCATCATTTTTTCCAGCTTGGGGATCAAAAAGCGGTATTCGTGCCGCAAGTAAATAAACCCTTCGCGGGCGCCTATGACATAGGCGCATAGAGCCATACCGCCAAGGACTTTCAGGGCAACACGGTCAAGGATCTCACGATCTTTAAAAGTACCGGGTTCGCCCTCATCGGCATTACAAATAACATATTTACGATTGCTGTTCTCTTCAGCTGCCATTTTCCATTTCAGTCCCGTCGGGAAACCGGCTCCCCCGCGTCCCTTTAATCCCGAATCGATCAGCATCTGAATGATCTCTTCTTTGGACTTGCTAAAGGCGGCGGCAAGAATATCCCTGCAACTGCAGTCCTGGGAAAAGATCAGGTCAACTCTCTTTAATTTTTGTTTAGCCATTCCTATTAACCTTTTTTATTTGTTATTTTTTATAATATTCATCGACTATCTGAATAACTTTTTCCGGTGTAAGGTCCGTATAAGGCTGATCATTGATCAGGATCGCGGGACCTTTATGGCACCAGCCGATGCAGTTGGTCTGTAAAAGGGTGAATTTACCGTCACTGGTGGTCTCACCTACTTTGATCTTGAGAGCATCTTCCAGGGCAAGCATAATATCATTGGAACCTCTCATGTAGCAACTGATGGTTTTGCAAACCCAGATAATGTTCTGGCCGCGTACCTTCAGATCAAGAAAATGATAAAAAGATGCAACGCCGTACACATGAGCGGATGACAGGCCCATCTCTGCGGCGATCTCGGAAATATCACTGCGTGATAAATAGTTCTTTACCTGCTTCACTTCCTGCAAAACGGGGAGCAGATTCTTACGCTCTTTGCCGTACTTCTCAACGGCCGTAATTACAGCGCTTTCTCTTTTTCGCATACGCGCCTCGCTTCCTTTCTTTGTTTTTCAGATCAATACAATAATTAAAAATTAACAAGACGGAAGATACAATCAGTAGGCTTATTTTTCAAACAAATTTTACAAAATTATCTTCATTCCATTCTCCCCCGTCCACGGAAGACAATAAGAAACAAAATGGAACATTTTTTGCCGTCATAAACCGGCGGTATCTGTCCGATATTATGAAATAAAAATGCTTTAACATGATCTTTCGGGTGATTAAGATTTTGAAATCACGTACAAATTAATTATTATTGTGTCTTATGAACAGCAACACATCATATACGCTTTTGGAAAGCATTGCAACACCGGCTGATCTGAAGCATCTGAGTCTTTCCGAACTCACCCGCCTGGCCGATGAATTGCGGAGTTATATCATTGAAGTGGTCTCCGAGACCGGCGGCCATCTTGCACCCTCATTGGGGACCGTTGAACTGACCGTTGCATTGCTTCATGTTTTCGATCTGCCGGATGATAAGATCATCTGGGATGTGGGACATCAGGCGTACCCTTTTAAGGTCCTGACCGGCCGCCGTGAGGAACTGAAAAGTATCCGGCATTACGGTGGAATAAGCGGTTTCCCTAAACGCAGTGAAAGCAAATATGATGTTGCAGGAGCAGGCCACGCTTCCACATCCATTTCGTCCGCTTTGGGTATCGCCGTGGCCGAGGATCTGCTGAATATTCACAATCATATCATTGCCGTGATCGGCGATGGCGCTCTCACCGGCGGACTTGCCTGGGAGGGCATGAACAATGCCGGCAATCTGCGCAAACAGCTGCTGGTGATCCTGAACGACAATGAAATGTCCATCTCCCGGAATGTGGGAAGCATACCGAAATATCTGAACCGCATTGTTACCACCCCGTTCTACAATAAGATCAAAGATGATCTCTGGGACCTGACCGAGAACAAAAAATTCCTGCGCCGCGTTCTAAGGGGTTTTAAAGAGGCCATTAAGACCCTGCTTGCAAAGAATGTGATGTTTGACGAACTGGGATTGCGTTATATGGGCCCTGTCAACGGACATTATATGCCGGACCTTGTTCGGGCATTGAAGCGAATAAAAAAATTGAACCAACCTATTCTTTTGCATGTGATTACACGCAAGGGGAAAGGACTGCGAGAGGCGGAGGACAATCCAACCAAATATCACGGTATCAAAGGGAACGGCTGCACGGCCAAAACTCCCTGCGAATCGATCTCCTATACAGATGTATTCGGGAAATGTATCATTGAGCTTGCCGAACAGCATCCGGATATCATTGCCATTACGGCAGCTATGGCAGATGGCACGGGGTTGATCGAATATGCCAAAACGTTCCCCGAACGCTTCTTTGATGTCGGTATCGCCGAAGCACATGCGGTGACCTTTGCTTCCGGACTTGCGATCGGCGGGATGCGGCCGGTAGTGGCGATCTATTCGACCTTTATGCAACGGGCACTTGACAGTGTGATCCATGATGTCGTTCTGCAGAAATTACCCGTGATCTTCTGTCTCGATCGTGCCGGACTGGTCGGTGAGGACGGTCCCACACACCATGGCGTTTATGATCTGAGCTTTCTGAGCATGCTCCCAAATGCGCTGGTTTGTGCTCCCAAAGACGGCAACGAACTCAGAAATCTTATGCATATGGCTTACAATATCAAAGATATGGCCGTTTTCATTCGTTACCCGCGTTCAAATACGCGTTTATTCAATTTATCGGAAGCACCCGATATTCCCCGGCCCGGATCCTGGGAGATCCTGCGGCAAGGCAAACAGATCGCTCTTCTTGCATATGGCTCTATGGTGGAGATAGCCGAAGAAGTCTGCAGACAATTAAAATCCAAAGATCTCAGTCCTACATTGGTCAACGCGCGTTTTCTGAAACCTTACGACAAAGAACTATTGGATAAATTGATAGAAGAACACGGACTGTTGATCACACTGGAAGAGGCCGCCCCCCGCGGCGGGCTTCGCGATACCGTTCTGCAGCATTTCCAGGACCGGACGGATGTGCCGCGTATTCACTCTTTTTCATTACCGGATGATTTCGTCACACACGGCTCGCGGGATGAACTCCTGCGGGATGTACATCTGAATGTCACTGATATTATCGATAATATCGTGAGTATATTATAAATTTTCAGGTATTGCTCAATTTTGTATGAATTCTAATCTTGTATCTTACCAATAAAAAACATAAGGTTTTATATGGAATCCGAGTCAATGAATAAGGGAAAAACGATCCGCAGTATCCGGCAGGAATTGTTGAAGAACAGTGATGAAGAAGTATTGAACGGCAGCAAACGCTTTTTCAAAGAAACGATAAAACCGCTTGGAGTGAAATCGGCGATCGTCACCCGTATCGGAAAAGATATTTTCAAAACGGTAAGTGACAAAAGCAAATATCAGATCTTTGAACTCTGCGAGGAACTCTGGAAGTCCGGTTATCTTGAAGAATCTTTCATTGCCTGTCATTGGTCCTATTATGTTCATAAACAGTATGAACCGGAAGACCTGCATATTTTCGAAAAATGGATCGATGAATATGTCGATAACTGGGCATCCTGTGATACATTATGCAATCATACGGTCGGCATGCTCCTGGAGATGTATCCGGAAACGGTATCCGCACTTGAAGAATGGACACGTTCATCCAGTCGCTGGAAACGCCGGGCGGCGGCGGTATCGCTCATCATTCCCGCACGGAAAGGTTTGTTTCTCCAGCAAATATTGAATATCAGCGATCTTCTTTTCAGGGACAGTGACGACCTTGTTCAGAAGGGCTACGGCTGGATGCTGAAAGCCTCAAGTGAAGCACATCAAAAGGAAATCTTTCATTATGTCATGGAACACAGGGAAAACATGCCCCGGACCGCCCTGCGCTATGCGATCGAAAAGATGCCTCCGGAACTGAAAAAAGCAGCCATGACAAAGTAATGATGCAAGGAGAAATGATGTCGAAAAGTAAGCTTATAACTCAGATAATTCTTTGTATGATCTCACTGTTCTTAATGAGCTGCAAAAGCAGCGAACACGATAAAGTCCGGAACATGCAGATCAACACCGTGGATCTGTCCCGTGTTAAGGACGGAAATTACCGGGGTGATTACAGCTACGGGAATTTCACCTATGTGGTCGAAGTCGTGGTCAGGAGCAACCGGATCGAAGCGATCGACATTCTGGAAAACCGCGACAGCAAATACACAAAAATGGCGGAAGCCGTTGCGGATAAGGTCATAGACCGGCAACAGAACAATGTGGATGTCATCTCCGGTGCCACCACCACCAGCAAAGCTTTGCTGAAAGCGATCGAGAATGCCTTGAACAAAGGGATACGCTGATCCTTTTGTGAGGGAATTTTTCCTCAAAACGTTTGTCTGTTTATAATATTGCTTGATTATTTTTTAATATTTGCTGTCAATAAATGTGTTGACTTTAATAACATCATCAAGTAAACTCATATAACATCTAAATAGAAATATCTGTTTTCTTCTGTTTTAATGAATTTAAGATTAAAAAATAAGGAGTTAACAATGGAAAAACGATCTGTTGTCAAACTGACTCTTCTGCTTACGATCGTGCTCATCGCCGGATGTGCAACAAGTCCGAAGGAGATCGTAAAGGTACAAAAAGAGGGTGATTATCTTGATGAAGGGGTTTATCTTGCCGCGCTGCGATTTGCCAGTTTCGAAGATCGGGTTACAACGGCCAAGGTCTACCCTGTTACGATCCTGACAGAAGCAAGTTCACAAACAAAGGGTCAGGCAGAAGTCAAACCTGTTATTCCCATCGCTGCTGCAAGCGAAGATCCCGACGGGCAATGGAAATGGACGCAATTTATCTTCACATCCCGCCCTGCCCTTCTCGACGAACTTGAGACCGGCATGTGGATACTTTGTGTTGATCTTGAGCGACCAATGGATACCGTTGAACTGAAAAATGCCATATGGGCTTACCGGCAGATCATTTCACTGGACGAGTTGTACAAAGACCTGGTCGAGGTAAGATGGTATGACACGTATTACTGGCAGGACAGAACCTGGAAAGTAAACGTTAAGAATATCCGCATTCCGGAGAACCATTTCCCCGAAGATGCAAGCTTCTGATCAGCGATAAACTGCTATAAGGTTGTCCAAGTCAGCTGAAATAATTTTTAATTTTTCAGCGTTCACGGTTGCAAATGAAAGAAAATATGTTTCGTTATACTTTAGTGATCATCTTTCTTCTGAATCTGTTATCCTGCGTGGCCCCGGAAGCGGATTACTATGAAAGCGGTATCTATCACGATCCGGATTTTATACGGGAATTGAAGGATCGTGCAGTAGATAGGGTTATGGTCGACGGCACATATTATATCCTTGAGGCTTATTTATGGCGTGATTTTATGCCTGTGTGCCCCCCGGACGGGCAACCCCTTATCGCAGTGAACTACCTCCTCAATCTGGATTCCGTTGCGGTTCCCGAACGATTTGATCTTATTCGGCAATATGTGATTATGGAAGATTCCGTATGGATTGCGGAATACAGCGGTACGGCATATTCTCCCGCAGTTTATAAGACCGCAAGGAAGTCAACGAACGGACCCAAATGGGGACCCCTTATCACAGTGGATGTGATAGCACGGATGAGAGATTCGGAAACACAAACAGACCATCTATTAAAGTGCGACAGCGTGTTGATCGTTCGAACAGATTAAATTTCAAACACATAGCAAAGGATTGTTATTATTATTTTTACTCTTAAACCCTTAAACGCTTATGCTCTTAAACTAAATATTCATGAGGTAGTATGAAAGTCGGTATCAGTTCCTGTCTGCTCGGAAATGAGGTACGCTATGACGGTCAGCACAAGCTGGACCGCTTTTTACGCGATGAACTCGGAAAATATGTCGAATGGTATCCACTCTGTCCGGAAGTGGAATGCGGATTACCCATTCCCCGCGAATCTATGCGTCTGGTGGGTGATGACCCCGACAATCCGCGCCTTCTGACCGTTCGCACAAAACGCGACATCACGCCGCAAATGGAAAAGTACACCATCAAACGCCTCGATATGCTTGCGGGTGAAAACCTGCGCGGCTTTGTATTCAAGTCTAAATCCCCCACATCCGGCATGCGCGGTGTAAAAATATACACCGAGCAGGGTCTTCCCTCCCGCAGCGGCTCCGGTATTTTTGCGCGCGAATTCATGCAACGTTTCCCCAATATTCCGGTAGAGGATGAAGGTCGTCTGCACGATGCGGGTATCCGTGAAAATTTCATCGAAACGCTGTTTGTCTATGACCGTTGGCGGACCTATGTGGAAACGGACGCCTCCCCTGCCGGACTGATCGCCTTTCACAGCACGCATAAATACCTGCTGATGGCGCACGCTCCGGCCGGACTGCGCGAAGCCGGAAAGATCGTCGCCGCCGCACGTAAACCCACCCTTTCTGAAAACTTACAAGCATATGTATCCGTACTGGTAAAAACCATGCGCCTGCATGCAACGGTTAAAAAGAACGTGAACGTGCTTCATCATATCATGGGGTATTTCAAACAGCAGCTTACTGCCGATGAAAAGCAGGAATTATTGGATGTGATCGACCGTTATGCAAGATCCTATGTGCCGCTGATCGTACCGGTGGTCTTATTAAATCATTATGTGCGAAAATATAACGAACCTTATCTGAAAACCCAATGGTATCTTCATCCGCATCCGGACGAACTTAAGCTGCGGAATCACGCATGAGGAAGAGGTTTAAAGGTTTAGGGGTTTAGGGGTTTAGGGGTTTAGGGGTTTAGGGGTTTAAGAGTTTAAAGGTTTAAGGGTTTAGGGGTTTAGGGGTTTAAGAGTTTAAAGGTTTAAGGGTTTAAGGGTTTAAGGGCTTAAAGGATTAGGGGTAAAATCAGAACATAATGACGCGTTTTTTCAACTCTAAGCTCTAAACTCTAAACTATTCATTATTCTTTTCGCTGGCGGTCAAAAGCGGGTTCGTGCTGTTCAAGCGCATCCGCAATGCGCTCCCATACCTCTTCGGAGAATGCACGTCGTTCAACAATATCATTATCATCATAATGCGGAATGACAGGTTCGAGGATGTGCATTTCCAAATGTACCGAGCGCAGAGTGAAAAAGTGCAGAAAGTGTTTAAAAAAAGATATTTCTCCACCATGATCGTCACGTGTCCATGCTACTTCCGGACGGCGTTCGGGTGTGATGGGTTTTCCGTTAAGCTTTTTGATAACGAAGGCTGCGGGTACCAGCGGACATTTGAGACGGTTGGCAACCACGAAAAGCGCGGAGGAGAACGGGCGCAGCCAGGTACCGTCATTCGTGGTCTTTTCGGGTGAGAACCAGAAGTTAATACGGTTTTTCATTGCTTCGGCAACCGCCTGGATATATTGTTCAGAAAGTCCTCCGGTCATACGATCGACAAAGACCGTTCCAACCGATTTTAACATCGTTCCCACAACCGGCCATTTTTCTACCTCATCCTTAGATACAAATGCCATGGGACGTATTTTGAACAAAGAGAAGAGTTCCACATAACCAATATGGTTCGTCGCCATTAAAAATGCCTGTTTTTTGGGAATATGTTCTTTACCGTAGATATGCATACGAACCCCCATCAGTTTTCGCAGCGGAAAGGCCAGCACGGGCGTCATATTGTGTAGCAAACGGATTGAGAACTTTTTTCCGAAAGGTCGCGTTAAAACATACAATAAAAGTAAAAATATAATCAGAACGATCACGTATATAAGCAAAAAGAACAGTCTGATCCCAGCCATCAGATATTTCATGAAACCTCCGGGTCTGTTACATAACCAATAAAAAGTATCGTACCGCTTTGTTTATCCCGGATCAGGAACAGAAAGGGGTGGTCCGTACGGAACTCAAGGGGTGCACGCGGTGCCGGCGGCATCGCCGTCAAACGCATGACCACAGCGGTTGCTGCTGCCGCTTCGGTCTTGAACTCATCCACTTCGATGAACGCCTTATGGATCACATTCGAGATCATCAGGTCACGATTACCGGTCATCCCGCTGAAATCAGCCTGTTGACCGAATGCCTGCCGCATGCCCATCATCTTCAGATAGGTATTCAGTTCATAATCTGTTTCAAGGCGGAACTTGGGGAAATACAGTATGACATCCTCATATGTTTTATTTTTATCATGGCGCTCGATCAGATCCTTTCCGAGAGTGTTGATCAGATCCGGCAATCCGTCCTTCTCTCGCGGCAGAATGACCAGCATTTGCTGGGTATCCCCTTTATAATCGATCTCAAGTATCTGATATGCGTCCGTTCCGGAATAGTGGAAATGATGCCGTTTGTACATCATGTCCGTTTTGAATGCTTCTCCCATAAGCGGATAAAAGTCATCCTTCTGCGTCATCTCGGGATTGAAAGCTTCTTGCCATTCGGCATTGAAATACACGGCATTTGTCAGAATAAGCCGGGTCAGGGCATCGATCACACCGGGGGGGATCAGGTCGCGGATACGGTCATTCGTTGCATCACTGACCCATTGATTAATAATATTCCTGGATACATCCGGAGCAGAAACAAAATCCATTTCCTCCGACTTGCTTTTATAATGATCTTGGACGATCTTCATATAATCCTTGCGTAAACGATAATCTTCCTGAACCCATACGGCATTTGAAATATGCATGGTAAATTCGCTGTTGACCGAGCTTTGGAGCCGTTCTGTCAACTTCCCGTATTTTTCATGAAATTCCGGGTGCTGCGGTCCAAGATAAAGCGTCTTCTGCATTTCTTTCGCTGTGGTCCCTGCCGCACCGGCATAGGTCATTGCCAAAGCGGATGAAATACTCAGCGGAGAGTAAAAGGTGTTCTTCATATCTCCCCGGGACAGGACCTTGAGCATATCAAAAGCAAAGCGGTTGATACCGTTCCCAATATCGGCATCGGAAGACATATTGTGTTCCTTTTGTGTGATCTTTGTACCGCTGCAAGCGGTAATGAAAAGCATTATTATTAACATGAACGCTGAGATGATCTTCTTCATCCGGTCTCCTCTAGACTATGGTATCTTTCAAATATTTATCGTCCTTTTCCGGAAAATCCGTCATAAAGTGCAAGCCTCTGCTTTCATTCCGCCGTAATGCGGAACGGGCGATCAAATATGCAACTTCCGAAAGATTACGAAGTTCCAAAAGGTCTTTACCGACCCGGGTCCGTTTGTAATAATCTTCGATCTCTTCAAACAGGGTCTTCAGTCTGCGCAGCGCGCGGTTCAGTTTGACAGTCGAACGCACGATACCGACATAATCCCACATGATGGTCTGAACTTCCGTACGGTTATTCCGTATCAGCCCCCATTCCTGTTCATTGGTAACGGCGGTGTCATCCCATTCCGGGATCATGACATTCGTATAAATATTCCGTTTCTTTTCTATGACCCGCTTTGCGGCGCGATGTGCGAACACCAATGCTTCCAAGAGACTGTTACTGGCCAAACGGTTCGCACCGTGCACGCCCGTATAGGCTGTCTCACCCACGGCAAAAAGATTATGCATGGAAGTCTGTCCGTTCATATTGGTCATCACTCCCCCGCAAATGTAGTGAGCAGCCGGTGTTACCGGGATAAACTCACGCGTGATATCTATCCGTAGTTTTTCCCTGCAGTGGGAAGCAATATTGGGAAAATGCGACAGAATATTCTCTGCCGGCAGGTGTGTCATATCCAAAAAGGCATGGGGCTCGCCGCGCATTTTGCATTCCGCATCGATCGCACGGGCAACAATATCACGCGGAGCCAGTTCCTGGCGCGTGTCATATTTTTCCATAAAACGTTCACCGGCCCCGTTACGCAATATGGCACCGAAACCACGGCAGGCTTCCGAGATCAGAAAAGGTTCCGCACCGGGATCGTAGAGCGCCGTAGGATGGAACTGGACAAATTCCATGTTCGCGATCCGAACCCCTGCGCGGGATGCCATTGCGATCCCGTCCCCCGTTGCGATAGCGGGATTTGTTGTGTGCAGATAGACCCGTGAAGCACCCCCGGTCGCCAGAAGGGTGTAGTCCGCGCTGAACACACGTACCTGACCGCTTTCCTCGTTAAGAACATATGCGCCAAAACAGATATTGAAGGCCGATTGCAGATTGTTCAATACATGATGATCTGTGATCAGTTCCACCGCCATGTGATGATCGTAAATTTGTATATTCGGGTTTTCCCGCACACGTTCAAGCAATTTTTCCTGGATATCCCTCCCGGTCTCATCAGCCACGTGCAGAATGCGGTATTTGCTGTGACCTCCTTCGCGGGCAAGATCATAGGAACCATTCGGCATCTTATCAAATATGATACCGTAATCCGTCAGTTCCTGAATACGGCGGGGTGCTTCTTTCACCATGACCCGGACAGCATCTTCGTGACACAGTCCGGCACCGGCGATGTGGGTATCCCGTACATGGAATTCCATATCATCTTCTTCGGATGTCACTGCCGCGACGCCCCCTTGCGCAAGAACCGTATTGGTGTCATCCGGAATGGATTTTGTGATGATATTCACCCGCCCGTATTCCGCAACTTTCAATGCGAAACTCAGACCGGCGATACCGCTGCCGATCACGAGATAATCCGATTTGATCTTATTCATGTTTCCTGTTCCGTTTCCCGTGCTTTACGTCTGTAATGTAAAAAGAATCAGCAATGATTAAAAGAAGAGTTTCACCCGATGTCCTGTCCTCTGTTCATGTTTTTTTTGCATTAATGTGCGTCGAACCAGGTCGTACCCGTGCCGATGTCGACCTTTAACGGTACCTTAAGTTCCGCGGCGTTCTCCATCTCGGTTTTTACCAGTTCATGAAGGACCTGTATTTCATCGGGGGCAACTTCAAATACCAGTTCATCATGTATCTGAAGGATCATTTTTGAACGAAGGTCCAATTTCTTCATCTTATCATGTATATGGATCATTGCGATCTTAATGATATCTGCGGCACTGCCCTGTAACGGCATATTGATCGCTGCACGTTTTGCAGCTTCCTGCAGATTGCGGTTCTCACTGTTGATGTCGGTGATCGGACGGATCCTCCCGTACAATGTTGATACAAAACCGCTTTCTTTACATTCAGCGATCGTACGTTCAATATATTCCTTTACCCCCGTATATCGTTCAAAATACGCTTTTATGATCGCTCCGGCATCACCGTAGCCAATATGTAATTCCTGGGAAATACGATGGGATCCGGCACCGTACATGATACCGAAATTGATCACTTTTGCGGTACGCCGCATATCGTGTGTGACTTCCGTTTCTTTCACGTTGAAAACGGTTGCGGCCGTATGGGTGTGGATATCGGCATCGCGATGGAAAGCGGCGATCAGATTGCTGTCACCCGAAAGATGCGCCATGATACGCAGTTCAACCTGACTGTAATCGGCGGACAAGATCTGCCAGCCTTCTTCCTGAGCACGGAATGCTTTACGGATCTCGCGTCCTTCCTCGGTCCGTATGGGAATATTTTGAAAATTGGGGTTCGAGGAGGACAAACGTCCGGTCGCAGCCACCGTTTGGTTAAAGGAACCGTGAATACGCTTTGTTTCTGGATTGACCAACTCCGGCAGGGCATCCACATAGGTGGAACGCAGTTTGGTCAGCATCCTGAATTCAAGTATCTTTTCCGGTAAAGGATGTTCATGTTTTAGTTTTTCAAGAACACTTACGTCCGTGGAGTAACCTGTTTTCGTTTTTCTGGCGGACGGAAGCTGAAGTTTCTCAAAAAGGATGTGACCGAGCTGTTTCGGACTATTGATATTGAAGATACCGCCGGCAAGATCATAGATCGTTTCCATCGCAGCGGTCATGCTTTTACCCAGTTCCCGGCTCATACCGCGGAGGAAATCCGTATCCACGAAGATACCCTCATGTTCCATATCTGCCAATACGGGGATCAGGGGAAGTTCGATGTCGTGAAATACCTTTTCGAGAGAGACCTCCCGGAGCTTTTCCCTGAAAATACGATGCAGCTGGAATGCCATATCGGCATCTTCGGCCGCGTAGAAAGTAACTTTTTCAATCGGTACTTCGGACATACTTATTTGCTTGCTTTTTTTCTCGCCGATAAGTTCGCTGATCGGCATCATACGGTAGTGCAGATAACGTTCGGCCAGGAGGTCCAGTTTATAGGAATTCATATCCGGATTCAACAGATATGCTGCCAGCATGGTATCGAAGAGTTCACCCTGCAGGATCAGACCATGGCGACGCAACACGAGCATGTCGAATTTGATATGCTGACCGACCTTTAAAATGCGAGGATCACAAAGGAGTTCTTTCAGAATTTCAAGGCGTTTTTCCGTGTAAGGAATATAATAGGCTTCCCAGGCTTTGCAGCAGAGCGAAATACCGACCAACGATGCACGCAGCGGATCAAGCCCATCCGTTTCGGTATCTACCGAGAGTACGTTTTCTTTTTTTAGCTTTGTAACAAGTTCACGGATCGTTTTATCATCATCGCAGAGGATATATCGCTGTTTTTCTTCCGCTTCGCTCATTTTCGGACTTTCATTTTCAAGTCCGAGGTCGCGGATGAATTTGAATAATTCCAGTTCCTGCAGTTTAGCAAGCAGAACATCCCGCTGATAATCCGCATTAACACGCATATCCTCCCATCGGACCTTCAGGGGTACACCGGTGTCGATGGTCACCAGTTCGCGGCTCAAACGTGCCATATCGGCTTCCTGCTTCAGTTTTTCCTGCATGCGCGGATTGGAGATCCTGTCGGTGCGGGATAATAGTTCTTCCAGCGATCCGTATTCCTTTAAAAGTTTAACCGCCGTTTTTTCGCCGATACCGCTGACCCCGGGAATATTGTCCGAACTGTCTCCCATCAGTCCCAGCAGATCGGTGATGTGTTCCGGAGCGACGCCCCATTTTTCTTCGACCTCCGCATGACCGTAGACGGTCAGAGGACGTTTCCCTGTTGCGGGCGCATACAGGAATATGTGCGGACCCACCAGCTGCATAAAATCCTTGTCTCCGGATACCATAAAGGTCTCCATTCCTACTTTTTCCGCCCGTTTTGCCAGTGTTCCGATCACATCGTCCGCTTCGTAACCCGGGATCTCGATCATGGGAATACACATTGCCTGCAGGATATCTTTGATCCATTGGATCTGCGGTCGCATTTCAAAGGGCATTTTCTCACGCGTCGCTTTGTATTCGGGATATTTCGCATGACGGAAGGTCTTTTCACGGGAATCGAATGCAACGGCAAGATAATCCGGGGATTCGTCCTTTATGATCTTGAATAAGGCGTTGAGAAATCCGTAGGTCGCACTGATATGCCGTCCGTCACTGGTCACAAGCGGTTCGCGTATAAGCGCAAAATGTGCCCGGTAGGCGATCGCCATTCCATCGATAATAAATAATTTATTTTTTGATATTGTCATTATTCTATCATAACCCTTTTGAATTTCGCATTTATTTTTTATTTTTTCAAGGAATGAATCATATTTATTGTTTTAAAACCCGGGAATATTCATGAAAAAATCGCTACTGCTGTTTCTCTCCCTCATTGTTCTTCTGAGCATTTCAGCCTGTTCGGAAAAAAAGATATCCGATCCGCCTCAATTGACGGAAAGATGGCAGACCGTCTACGATACCGAAGCAGAGGGTATTTCCGAAAACTGGTATATCAACTTTCCCGTATCGAATTTTTTCGGCAGCACCTGGGATGACTGGCGGCTTAAAAATGCGCGGTACCGTTGGCACCGGCAGAGCTTCCGGGTGGCGGAACTTGATTCAACTGCGTTTTACCTGCTTGAATGCCATACGGTGGCAGGTCCCTCCCTTCTCTGGCTGAACGGCGAATTTCTTGATCAAGTCGAATTCACGGATCATTATGTGATGGATATCACATCTCTGCTGAAAGCGAATACTATCAACGAATTGGTGATCCGTAATGAATATAAAACGGATTCCTTCGGTATTCATAAGATCAGCATCGAAAAATCACCGGAAGCGGTTCAGCAGGTGAAAAAGACCCGGGATTACACATCCATGCCGCTCTACCACAGACCCCCTGCGTATATCGATGATCTGATCATTTATAAGGTCTTTATGCGCAACCTTTCTCCCAGTGCCACCTTTACCGGTTTGCAGAACAGTATTTCCCGCCTGAATCAGCTTGGGATGAATATGGTCTGGCTTATGCCCGTACATCCGATCGGAGAAAAGAACCGGAGCGGAACACTTGGTTCTCCCTACGCGGTCCGCGATCATTTTACAACGAATGAAAACTACGGCAGTCTTCCGCAGTTCAACAGCATGCGCTCTATGCTCCACCGGAATAACATGAAACTTATCCTTGACGCTCCCGCAGGTCAGACAGCCGCCGATCATACATGGGTCACGGATTATCCGGCTTATTACCGTCGTAATGAACGCGGGGAATTCCTTGCTCCCGGCGGCGGCAAGGGTAAGGACATCTTTGCGCTGGACTACGAAAATGCCAATCTGCGTCAGCGCATGTTCACTTATTTTGATTTCTGGACCCGTCAGGGTGCAGATGGGTTCTTCTGTCACGGAAGCGCGGACATCCCGGGTGAGTTCTGGCAGGACCTGCGTGATCGTTATAATCAGGAAGGAAATAATCCTCTGCTGCTTGCCGGAAGTAACGAAGCTGACCACATGCTGTACGGTATGAACGCGGTTCCGGGCTGGGATCTCTACCATGCTTTCAGAGCCATTGCCAAAGGGGAAGCGGATGCCACTGCCATTGGAACAGTTCTGGCAAAAGAAAAGCAGGAATATCCGGATGGCACCCGGGTCTTCCATTTTACGGAAAATCACGATACGCCCCGTGCAGTGCGTGATCTGGGTGTGGATGAACATCATCTCGCATTGTTCATCATCTTTACGGCACCCGGCATTCCGGTGATCTTTAACGGCGAGGAACTGATCGATCCGCCTCTCATGGATCTGAATAATAAAACAGATGTAAACTGGTACCGTATACACTGGCCGACCTACAATCTGATCTCTCAACTGGCGCGTTTCAGGAAAAGTTCACCCATTCTCACGCGCGGCGATCTGCGGCAGATCGCGGACACCAAGGCAGTGGGCGGGTTTTCACGTCGCTTCAGGAATGAGACCTGGTATATTTTATTCAATTACAGCGATACGGAACAGATCTATCAATGTGATGTAAGGACCACCGTTTTCTCGGACGGCAGTTCGGAGGTCATCCGGAACGGACGTGTACGACTCAAACCGAAAGGGTATTGTATCGTCAAATGATCGTCATTCCCGTGCCGTCCCTACATCCTTAAAAATAACCTGGAATAAAAAAACCCCGGCATGTCTGTCCGGGGTATCGTTTTCATGTGCAGATGACTTACTTTAATGCATTCACATGTTTTGCCAGACGTGATTTCTTGTTCGCGGCGGCATTCTTATGAATAATACCCTTTTTTGCGACCTTATCTATCACGGAAACGGCTTCCGGAAATAATTTCAGGGCTTCTTCTTTGCTGGGAGCTTCCTCGACGCGCCGCATCCATGTCTTCATCATGGATTTATAATGCCGGTTCCGCAGATTTCTTGATTTCGCCTGGCGAATACGTTTCTTGGTTGATAATGGATATGCCATGTATTCCTCTTTGTTCTCATGTTAAAAAGCTGACAAAAATACACGTTAAATTTTCGAATGTCAATGATTTAATTGAAAATATGATCACGAACAGTGTTCGTTCTTACTCTCCAAAAACTTTTCGCATTGTTTCTGGCATGGGTGTTGATTTCCCATCCTTATCGACAAAGACCATAACGGTTTCAGCCGTAGCTGCAAGTGTAGCATCGTCTTTCATGATCTCATAGCTAAGGGTCAGCGAGGTATTGCCGAGCTTCTGTACAACTGCCTGAATGCTGAGTGTTTCACCGAAAATAACGGGCGTTTTATATTCAATGGTAAGCTTTGCGATCACCGGATATTTTTCCCAGCGATGAAAATCATCGAAATGCAATCCTGCCTGCTGCAGATAATCACCTCTGGCTGTTTCAAGGTAATGTGCAAAGGTACCGTTATTGACATGCCCAAAGGAATCCAGTTCGTAACTTCTGACCTTCAGTGTGCTTTTCCATATTTTCATGTGGCAGATACTCCCTTTGTCTTATGATAAAGAATAAGAAAACCGAAAACGGCCACAAATCCGAAAGAGGACATACTTAACCAGAAAAGGTGCATATTGGGAATCAGATCCATCATGATACCCCCGATCGCGGGACCCAGTGACCAGCCAAGCGTACTGATGGAACTGTAGATGCCCTGATAACGGCCGAACTGTCCCGGTCGCGCCATATTGGAGGCAATGGTATTTCCGCTGGGACCGGCAAACATTTCCCCGAAGGTAATGAAGATCATCATGACCATCATCATGGCAAAACCGGGTACCCAACCCATAACTGCGTAGCTGAGGGCAAAGAGTAATGATCCGATGATCATAAGCAGAAAATGATTTCTGTTGCGGGTCCAGTGGGTAATAAGTACCTGAAATACAATGACAAGGATCGCATTGAAAGTATAAACCCATCCGATCTGTGTGGAAGTCATCCCGATATCGCGTTTCATAAACACCGAGAGTGTTGAGACGAACTGTCCCCAGGTAAGGAACAACAGAAGAGCGATCACGCAGAAGAAGAGAAATACCCGGTCCCGTCGGAACGCCTTGACCATGGTTTTGAAGTTCATACCGTTGTTCTTTGCAGTTTTTTCGCGCTTGAGCGGGATCACGGTCTCTTTAATACTGAATACGGTATAAATGCCTGAAATCAGAAAAATGACCGCCGTAAAGAAGAACAGGGATTCGTAGGAGATATCAAAGAGAAATCCTCCGATCGCAGGACCTATACCCCAGCCGACATTACCTGCCATGCGCATCAGTGCATATCCGCCGGCACGTTTTTGCGGCAGCAGTATATCCGCGATCATGGCCGAAGCGATCGGTTGGAAGAAGGAAGAGACCAGATACTGACTTAGGAGGATCGCGGCAATGACCCAAATGCTCATTTCATAGCGGATCGCTATACCGGAAAATAGGAAGATCAGACTGCGACTGAACTGACTCCAGATCATCAGTCCACGACGGCCGATAACATCCGAAACCGAACCGCCAATGCTCTGGGACAGGGTCCGCAGTACGGCGGCAGCAAGAAAAAATAAAGAGATATAACGCATGGCCAGACCGCGTTCGGTATGAAAATAGACGGTCATAAAAGGAACAATGGCACCAAAACCGAGGGAATTGATCATCCAGCCCAGCATAATGGGTGCCATGCGTTTATCGATCTTTTTCAGTTCCTGTAGTTTCATTTTCCGGTTTCTATGAGACGGGTCAGAACCTCCGGCGACAGTTCATCGTATCTGTCGATGATCAAATCAGCCTCAAACAAAATTTCCCGGCTGAAGGTCGTTGTGACTGCAACCACCCTGGCCCCCGCAGCTTTGCCTGCGCGGATCCCGTTAAGAGAATCCTCGATGACCACACAGCATGCAATGGGTATACCCAGCCGTTCCGCAGCTTGCAGATAGGGCTCGGGATGAGGCTTGGTGTTCTCTACCTCACTTGAAGTGATCATCATGGAAAAAATATTATCGACCGGAACGTTCTTAAAGGTCCATTCCATGATCTCACGTGAGGTGGAGGTGACCAGCGCATTACGGAATATTGCCCTGCAAGCGTAAAACAATTCAAGGAAACCGGGTATATAGCGCATATTCTCCTTGAACTCCCTCAACAGGTCGACCCGGTAATCTTTTTCGATCTTGTCAATATCGACATTTTTATCGAATTTATTACGTATATATTCAAAAACCGCCTTCATGTCCTTACCTTTGAAGAACAGCCAATCCTCCGACCCCACTTTAATGTCGTATTTATCAAACTGGATCTGCATGGCTTTCTCATACAGTGGCTCACTGTCCACTACCACTCCGTCATAATCCAGTAATAAACCGTATTTTTTGCACATATAAAAAAACTCCGTAAATAATACGGAGAATATAAAGAATTATGTCAAAAGGGTGAAGTTATTTATTCTTTTTGTCCTTCTTGTATAGAATGGACAAGGGAAGAACGATCACATAACCGATGACCAGAATAAGTGGACTGACCGTCAATGACCAAACATCATAGGTATCGCCAAGAGCCATGATCACGTAACCGATGATAATAATGGCCAAACCTGCAAGAAAGAGATAAGCATTCATTTTTGTTAAACCGAGTGTCTGAAAAAATTCGTTCGTTTTCATTTAGTCATCCTCATTTTGCTTATTTTACGTTTTTTATTCTTTGTATGCAAGTCTTACCTTTGTATGATCCGCTCGATCAGCAGATCGACTATGCCTTCCAACGGAAAAATATCGATCTTGTTCCCGTTCTCGAAAAGCATGACCTTACCATCCCCTGCTCCCGCGATCCCCAGATCGGCTTCCCGGGCCTCGCCGGGTCCGTTCACAACACAACCCATGACTGCTACATGCATTTCCTTTTGAATATGTTCCGTGCGAACCTCAAGGTCTTCTGCAATTGCGGCCACATCGTAGGAAGCACGGCCACAGGTGGGACAGCTGATCACGGTCACACCGCCACGGCGAAGTTTGAGGGCACCTAATATCTTTTTTGCAACGTATATCTCGCGCACGGGATCTCCGGAGAGTGAAACGCGTATCGTATCGCCAATACCTTCGGCCAGTAAAGTGCCAATGCCCACGGCGGAACGGATAGAGCCGCTTTGTTCGGTGCCGGACTCCGTCACACCCAGATGCAGCGGATAATCGAAACGCTGTGAGAAAAATCGGTTCGCAGCGATCATACCGGGCACATCCGATGCTTTGATCGAGACGATCAGATCATAAAATCCTTGTTCCTCGCACAAACGTATATGCCGTGCTGCGCTTTCGACCAATGCTTCCAGCACGGGATGTCCGTATTGTTGTAAAATATCCTTTTCCAGAGAACCGCCGTTGACCCCGATACGGATGGGGATTCCCGCGGCGGAACAGGCATTCAACACGGCTTTAATGCGATTTACCGAACCGATATTACCCGGATTGATACGGATCTTATCGGCACCGGCATCTATGGCCGCCAATGCCAGTTTGTAGTCGAAATGAATATCTGCGACCAGTGGAATATGTATTTGCTTTTTGATCGCTGAAAAGATCTTGACACTTGCGGAATCCGGTACGGCCATGCGTACGATCTCACAACCGGCGGTCTCAAGACGGCGGATCTGCTCTAAAGAAGAAGCAAGGTCACGCGTATTGATCATGCTCTGGATCGATACGGGTGCATCACCGCCGATAAAGAGATTTGCGACACGGATCTTTTTGGTTTTTCTTCGAACGACCATAGAATGAATATAAATAAATTATCGTAAAGTATAAACAGAAAAGAAGCGGAAATAACTACTCATATGCTCTTCATATAAAAATCTCCTTTTCCCCGCAGCACATAACCTTTGATCTCCAGATTCAGCAAGGCGTTCATGAGTTCCGGACGCGTGAGGCTGCTCTTTGCTATTAAAACGTCAATATGAACTCCTTCTTTATGAAGTAAGGTCAGAATATCCTGTTCTTCACGGCTCAGATCCTTTTGCAGGGACGATTCGATGATCCAATCCTTTTGCGCAGCAAGCCGTTCGTTGAGAAACGGATATTCATTCAACACATCTTCCGCATGTTCCACGATCTTTGCGCCAAGCCGTATCAGTCGATGACAGCCGGTATGCCTTCCCTTTAAACAGTCACCCGGAACAGCGAAAACATCTCTGTTCTGTTCGTTCGCAGCCAGAGCGGTAACCAGTGCACCACTTTTTGTTCCGGCCTGAGTAACGATCACGCCGCGACTGAGTCCGCTGATAATACGATTACGCCGTATGAAATTCCCGGGTGCGAGTTTCTGTCCGATCAATGTTTCGGAGCATACCGCACCTTGTTCACAGATCTGATGGAACATGCTTCGGTTCTCAGCGGGATAGATGCAATCCAGAGATGTTCCCAGCACCGCGATAGTCCGGGATCCCTCTTTCAGGGCACAATGATGCGCAATGGAATCAATACCTTTCGCCATGCCGCTAACGATCGTGATCTTGCGCTTCGCGATCCCGGAAGCGATCCGTTCACTCATGTGTTTCCCGTAATCGTCGGGGTAACGGGAACCTACGACCGCAAAAGCGACTTGGTCGTCCTTTTTGAAACTGCCGCGGTACATCAGGACAGGCGGAGCATCGTAGATCTGTTTCAATACCTCGGGATACTCCTTTTCATCTCCGGTCACGTAGCATGCATGGTGTTTCTCCATCCATTTTAACTGCATGTCCAACATATCCCTGTATTTTTTCCCGGCAATGCTCTCCGCCATCTCCTCGCTTATACCGGGAAACTGCAGAAGTGTTTTTTTGTTTTGTTGTAACACATTCCGGGCGGAGCCGAAGGTCTGAATCAGATTTTTATACACCTTTGGTCCGATCCCGCCGACGCACATGAGCGCCAATACGGATTCTTGCATTGTTTCGTCCCCCATTTGATCGAAGCACCTGTCGGAACGTGCTTGTTTTTCGTCCTATCGTCCCGGCTTTACGTCTGTTCTTCCTCAAGATTGTACGCGATCGCACGGACCAGCGCATCCAAATGAAAACGTGCAGCCGCGGAAATGTAGAGTATCCTCTCATCCAGAAAAAAATCCGGATGATAATTATCTTTATCTACGGTATCCATTTTATTGATGCAAACGATGCGCGGTTTATGCGCAAGTGCATCGTTGAATTTGATCAGTTCTTTAAGTAATAGATGAAAGCTTTTCGCGATATCCTCATCATTGACATCAATAATGAAGACCAGGATCTTTGTACGTTCAATATGGCGCAGGAACTGATCTCCCAATCCTTTCCCCATGTGAGCACCTTCGATCAGTCCGGGTATGTCCGCCATGACAAAGGACTGATAATCACCGTATTTTACGATGCCAAGGTTTGGGACCAATGTCGTAAAAGGATAGTCCGCGATCTTAGGTCGCGCTGCGCTGAGTGCGGACAGCAAGGTGCTTTTTCCCGCATTGGGGAAACCCACCAATCCCACGTCCGCCAGAAGTTTAAGTTCAAGTTCAATATGCAGCGATTCACCGGGTAACCCGGGTTTCGCGAAGCGGGGTGTCTGATTGGTCGATGTTGCAAAATGCTGATTGCCCCAGCCGCCGGTGCCGCCTTTGGCAGCAGTATATATTTGTCCGTCCTCTGTGAGGTCCGCCAGCACTTCATCCTTTTCCAGGTCCCGGATCAGTGTGCCGACAGGGATCTTAATGACGATATCTTTCCCTTTTTTACCGGAACGATTGCTGCCTTCCCCGGGATGTCCGTTCTCGGCCTTGTATTTTCGATGATAGCGGATATCCTGCAGGGTATGCAGTTGACTGTCAGCCTTAAAGACAACGCTACCGCCGTTCCCGCCATCACCGCCGTCGGGACCGCCTTTGGGTACGAATTTCTCACGATGAAAACTGACACAACCGTTCCCGCCGTTTCCCGCAATGACTTCGATCGATGCGATATCAACGAATTTCATATTGTATCTGCTTTGTTGTTTTCCGCTATTTTACTTGTTTTTTCGGGATTTACGGATTTTTTATAATCATTTACATAAAAACCGGCGCCTTTGTAGATCACAGCACCACCACCTGAAAGCAGGCGGACTACCGCACCACCACAGACTGAACATTCAGTAAATGCTTCGTCGGTGATATGCTGGTACTGTTTGAACTCCCTGCCGCATTGTTTGCATTTATAGGCGTAGGTCGGCATTCCGTATCCTTATTTTCTTGCCTGAAGTGCCGCCACGGCGGTCAGATCGACAATATCGTCGGCAGAACAGCCTCTGGAAAGGTCATGAATGGGTTTCCGCAGTCCCTGAAGGATGGGACCCACCGCGCGGTAACCTGCAAAACGTTCAACCAGTTTGTAACCGATATTACCGGCATTCAGGTCCGGAAAGATCAGAACATTCGCTTTCCCGGCAACGGAACTGTTCGGTGCTTTTTTGCTCGCTACCTGTTCAATGATCGCTGCATCGGCCTGCATTTCCCCGTCAATATCCAATTCGGGGTGCGCTTTGTGTACGATCTCATACGCCTGGCGGACCTTATCGACCAGTTCATGGCATGCACTGCCGCGGGTGGAAAAAGATAAAAGCGCCACATGGGCTTTTTCATTGAATATCGATTCATGGGTAAGTGCTGTGGTGTATGCGATCTCAGCTAGTTGTTCGGCACTGGGATTCGGGTTGACCGCACAGTCCGCAAATGACATCGGCGGACGCTTGTCCGGAGCGAACATCAGCATATTGCTGGACATCACCGAAATACCCGGTGCGGTGCAAACGATCTGAAGTCCGGCCCGGAGAACATGTGCTGTGGGGTTCAATGCCCCGCTGATGCAGACATCCGCGCGATCAAGCCGTAACATCATCGCACCGAAAAAGGTCGGATCCGTCATGATCTCGCGGGCACGTTCCTGCGTCATCCCCTTTTTCATCCTGAGTGCGAGATACTCCGACACATAGCTCTCAAAATCGGCATTCTGTTCCGGATCGATCACGTTCAGATCATCCAGATAGACCCCCGCCTCGCTGGCAGCGGCAAGCAGTTCCTCTTCCTTGCCAAGAATAGTTACACGTGCTATCTTTTGTTTTGCGATCTTTACGGCTGCCAAAGCAACCCGGGGATCTCTGCCTTCCGGCAGGACAACATGGACATCGGTATCGTTGATGGCGCGTTCACGCAGTCGTTCCAGTGGGGTCATTCTTCTCGCTCCTTGGTTTCAATATATTTTTCTTTGAGTCTTTTATTAACGGTTTCCGGAACAAAACAGGCTACATCACCGCCGTAGCCTGCAATCTCTTTGATCACCGATGAACTTAGGTAGGTGTATTTTTCTTTCGGCATCAGAAAGACGGATTCAACATCTTTCCCGATCTTACGGTTGATCAAAGCCATCTGGAATTCGTATTCGAAATCGGAAATGGCACGCAAACCACGGATCAGGGCGTTGGCGCCTTTTTTGTGACAATAATCGATAAGAAGGGAATCAAAAGCGTCAACCTCCACATTCGGGATATCCCTGACCGTTTCGGTGATCATGTCCACACGTTCCGAAATGGAAAATAAGGACTTTTTAAGAAGATTATCCGAAACGGCGACAATGACCGTGTCAAAGATCCTGACCGCACGTTTTATTATATCCAGGTGACCGTTGGTGATCGGATCGAAAGTACCGGGATAAATAGCTGTTCGATGCATACCTCCTCCTTCCATACAAGCTGCTTAAGTTACATTATTTTTTTAAAGCGAACAATTATTTATTGAGATCATATCCCCGAACCACAGCTTTTTTTTAGCAGCTCTCCGTGTTCTAAACTTCTTCCGCGAAACATGAATGAAGGTTTATTTTTCATGTTTTAGCATTTTGAAAAATGCAAACTTATTGGTACATTTTTTTAATGTGGCGAACGATCAGAAAATCTCTGTTGATCAGCTTGCTGATCTTTGCAATCGGCGCTTTACTGACGAGCGGACTTATTTATTATTTCAGCCGGGATCTGCCGGGACTGGAAGAACTTGAACGCTTTGAACCGGATATCGTATCCACCGTATACGCGGCAGACGGGACGGTCCTGACGGAGTTCGGGATCAAGAACCGGACACTTGTTCCCCTGGATTCCATTCCGGACTTTGTGAAAGATGCCATTCTTTCGACTGAGGACAAGCAATTCTATACGCACTGGGGAATGGATACCCGCCGTTTTGTCAAAGCCGTTTGGATGAACCTGACCCACGGTTTTGGTTCTCAGGGTGCTTCCACACTTACTCAGCAATTGGCCCGAACCTTGCATCTGAACCGTCAGGAGACCATAAAACGGAAAATTCAGGAGCTCATCGTTGCTATTCTGATCGAACGTACCTATTCCAAGACAGAAATACTGGAAATGTATTTGAACTCCTCTTTCTGGGGCCACGGATGCTACGGGATACAGGCTGCCGCAGATTATTATTTTTCCAAAAACGTGCAGGACCTCACGCTGGACGAGTCAGCCATGCTGATCGGCATTTTGCCTGCACCCAGTCGCTTTACACCGCGTTTTTATCATGACCGGGCGATCCGAAGAAGAAATATCGTACTCCGGAATATGTCCAGGAACGGTAAGATCGACCAACAGCAATATATGGATGCCTTATCATCCGGTACTCCGATCAATCATATTGAAAATAAGAGTCTCGCTCCCTATTTCACTGAATATATACGCCTGGAGGTCGCGCAATTCTGCCGCAGCGCCGGTATCGATTATTACCGCGAAGGCTTGCAGATCTTTACGACACTGAATCTGAACATGCAGAATATTGCGCAGACTTCGGTGGAAAGACAGTTGCTTGAACTGCAGGCAACACTGAATAATAATTTTTTACGGAATCCGGAGCATTTGCTGAACGTATACAAACAATATTTTCCCTCACAGCGCATACCTCTCCGTTATTTCCGGAATTATACCATCATTGCGGTTAAACCGAATACAATGCCTTCACCGGACCCCGACCGTCCGATCAGATATCCCGTATATTTTCAGCGCAAAGACTCGCTCGCTCACAGATCCGTTTCCGCAACACCCGATACTGCACTTTATCTGCCCCCTTTACAGAGCGAATTACGGCAAATCCTTCCCGAAGCGGCCTTCGACACATCAGGCCGTACCTTTTATCTGCCCTCCTATCTCTTGCCGGACGATCAGCGCATCCCCGAGAAAAAAATGGTGTTTCAACCTTTTATATACGACACGCTGTATCAGGACACGGTCCTATATCAGTACTTTCTTACCGATTCGCTTCAGCGCGATTCGATCACATTCGACTCTGAGACCTGGTATACCATCAACGTTGATTCCTCAAGTCTGAGCATGGATTCCCTGTTACAGGCGCTTCCTCTGACCCCAAAAACCGTTCAGTCCAGCATGTTTACCATGGATCCCGCCACCGGCGCCATTCTGGTGATGATCGGCGGACGTGATTTCGAAGAAAGTAAATTCAATCGTGCCGTACAAGCACGCCGCCAACCGGGTTCAACCTTTAAACCTTTTGTTTTCACCTCTGTTATTGATAACGGGTATTCACCGGCGACCCAGCTGCTGAATCAGCCTCCGGCGATCCCGCAACCGGACGGTAAGTTATGGATACCGCGAAATTTTGACAATTCCACCGGCGGCCTGATGACCATCCGGGAAGGTCTGCAGCATTCTATCAACCTGATCGCGGCAAATGCCATAACCCAGCTGACAACCCCTGAGATCGTAATCGATTACGCACGTAAAATGGGGATAAGCACAAACCTTCCCGCATATCCTTCCCTTGCACTCGGAAGCGGTGACGTTATCCTGAGCGATATGGTATCAGCCTATGCCGTATTTGCCAATAACGGTATTTGGAACAGACCGTATGCCATTGACAGGATACTGGACCGCAACGGCCGTGAGATCTATCGAAGCCACCGTGAAACACGCGAGGTCCTAAGCTCTGAAACAACCTATATTATGGTCGATCTTCTGAAATCCGTGATCACGCACGGGACGGGTAGAAATATCCGGAATGCATACAGTTTCCGCGCTCCATGTGCGGGGAAGACCGGTACCACCAATGATTACACGGATGCATGGTTCGTTGGATTCACGCCCCTGCTTGTCAGCGGCGTTTGGGTAGGTGTGGATGATGCACGTATTCCGCTCGGCAGTCAGCAAACGGGATCCCGTGCCGCCCTTCCTATCTGGGCTTCATTTATGCGTGAGACGTATCGTGAACTGCAGTACCCGCATCTGGATTTCGAACGCCCTGCAACGGTACGTGAATTCAGGATCTGCCGGGAAAGTAAAAAAATACCCACACCCTTCTGCCCTGTTGAAACCGAGATCTTCAATGTACGCTATGCTCCGAAGGAAGAATGCGATATCCACGGTTTCGAGATAAAGGAACAATCTTCGGGGATAGACTTCTAAAGTTTTTCATTCCGGTCTTACGGATCATTTCTTTGCATATGACAATAACCCGCATCGCTTGCCAAATAGCGAATGAACATGTCAAACACAAAATTATATTTCCATCATGATGTATTATTGTTCAAACGTCCGGCAGGAATTAACGATTATCCATGTTATCCATTTTTTCCTGAAGTACCGCTCTCACTTTGTCAAGAGGAATACGTATCTGCACGAGCGTATCGCGATCGCGCAGGGTTACGGCATGATCATTCAGCGATTCATGGTCAACCGTAAGACAGAAGGGTGTTCCGATCTCATCCTGGCGACGGTAACGCTTTCCGATGGACCCGCCGTCATCGTAAGCAACCGCAAAATAGCTGCGCAGATCCTCATACAGTTTCCGTGCCACTTCCGGCATCCCCTCTTTGTTGAACAAGGGAAATACAGCGGCTTTGAACGGAGCTATCACGGGTGAAAAACGCATGACCACGCGGTCATTCGCATCATCTTCCCAATAAGCGTCCGCCATAACGGTCAACACCGTGCGATCAACCCCCGCAGAGGTTTCGATAACGGCCGGAATGATCTTCTCGCCACGGTTCTCCTGATCGACATACTGCAGTTTTTTTCTGCTGAATGCATTATGCTGTGTAATATCATAGGTACCGCGGTCGGCAATGCCTTCCACTTCCGAGAAGCCGTAGGGAAATTCATACTCCACATCGTAACATGCGGTAGAATAATGCGCAAGTTCATCGCTTCCGTGCGGTCTGAGGCGCAATTTTTCCGGTGTGATCCCCAGTTTCTTATACCAGTTAAGACGTTCCTGCGACCAATATTCCAGCCATTCCGCATTTTCTCCCGGCCGGATGAAAAATTCCATTTCCATCTGTTCGAACTCACGGGTACGAAATATGAAATTGCCTGTCGTGATCTCATTCCGGAACGCTTTCCCGAGTTGAGCGATACCAAAGGGAAGTTTAACCCGGTTGGAAGAAACAACATTATTGAAATTGACGAATATACCCTGTGCGGTTTCCGGACGCAAATAAACGGTCATGGCACCCTCATCCGTAGATCCGAGCTTTGTCTGGAACATCAGATTAAACTGCTTGGGTTCCGCCAGTTCTCCCCCGCATTCCGGGCATTGCCCGGTTGCTTCCGGTAAATGATCAACACGATAGCGGCGTTTGCATTTTTTACATTCGGTCATCGGATCATGAAAATTGTTCACATGCCCCGATGCTTCCCAAACTCCGGGATGCATCAGGATGGCGGTATCCATGCCCAGCACATCTTCACGGGCCGTTATCATATCTTTCCACCAAAGATCTTTGATGTTGCGCTTCAGTTCCACTCCCATTGGACCGTAATCATAGACGGCATTGATGCCGTCATAGATCTCGCTGCTTTGAAATAAAAAACCCCTGCGCCGTGAAAGGGCAACAAGTTTTTCCATTAAGGGATAGGACATTGGTTTCACGCTCATGTATACCTCATTTTATTTTTTTCGTTTCGGCGTTTTATCTTTACTTTCTTTAATGATCGCCAGGCATGCTTCCGGGGTCAGCTTATCCGCCTCGGTCCCTTTCGGGATCTTGTAATTCTTCCCGCCATGCGTAATATAAGGGCCGTAACGACCGTTCAGAACGCGTATCTTTTCTTTTTGAAAATGATGGATAAGCTTTTTTTCTTCCTTTTCACGACCGGCAAGAATGATCTCGACCGCACGTTTTTCATCGATAAGACCCGGGTCTTCGGATTTCGGTAAGGCATAAAATACATTCTTATGCTTTATATAAGGACCAAATCGACCGATCGCAACGGTCATGATCTCCTGTTCAAAGTTTCCCAGTTCTTTGGGAAAACTCAAAAGGTCCAGCGCCTCTTCAAGCGTAATATCATCCAGCCGCTGTTTGTCCTTCAAACCGGCAAAACGCGGCTTTTCTTCGGGACCGGAGTCACCCAACTGGACCATGGGACCGAAACGGCCGATCTTTACATAGACATTTTTACCGGAGACCGGATCAATTCCCAAATGACGCTCACCCTTAAAGACCTGCTTCTGTTCTCCGGTAGCTTCGATCTTTGCATGAAAGGGTCTGTAAAATCGATCGATCATCTCATGCCATTCCATTTTTCCTTCCGCGATGGCATCAAAATCCTCTTCGATCCGTGCGGTAAAATGATAATTGATAATGTCGTCAAAGAAACTGACGAGAAAGCGGTTGACGACCCGTCCGATGTCCGTGGGGAATAATTTGGATTTTACCCCTTCAGCTTTTTCGCTTTTTTCTTCGCGGCGGATACCCTCATCATCCAGCACAAGAAAGCGATAGGTCCGTTCAATACCCTGACGATCCTCTTTGACCACATACGCACGTTTTTGTATCGTTGAAATGGTCGGTGCATAGGTTGACGGCCGTCCGATACCGAGTTCCTCCATTTTCTTGACCAGCATCGGTTCGGAATAACGCGCCGGAGCCTGAGTGAAACGTTCAACCGCTGTCATTTCCTTAAGAACGAGTATTTCACCTTTTTCGACCAAGGGCAATTGTTCCTCCTCTTCCCCGTTGCTTTGATACACTTTCATAAAACCGGGGAATGTGATCACTTGGCCTTTTGCTTCGAACATACTTCCGTTCTTATTGTTCTCGATGCGAACGGTGGTGCGTTCGACATCCGCAGCCGCCATCTGACATGCCATCGTGCGTTTCCAGATCAAACGATACAGGCTTCGCAGGTTCTTATTGTCTCCGGCTTCCTGGGTTGACATATCGGTCGGCCGGATCGCTTCATGCGCTTCCTGAGCGCCTTTTGAACGTGTTTTGAATTTTCTTGGATGGGAGTACGAGGCTCCGAACATTTCAATGATCTGCGATTTGATCATAGCGATCGCGCTGCCGGAAAGATTCAGGGAGTCGGTACGCATATAACTGATATATCCGGCTTCGTAGAGTTTTTGTGCCAGCATCATGGTCTGCGAAACGGAAAAATTGAGTTTTCGTCCGGCCTCCTGCTGAAGGGTCGATGTGGTAAAAGGTGCGGGCGCACTTTTTTTGGCGCTCTTCTTTTCAATACCGGCAACCCGGAATTCTGCTCCTTCGCACGATCCGAGAAAAGCAGATGCGTCTTCTTCTTCCTTGAAACGTTCGGACAGTTCAGCATTGATCTTAATATCATCCTTGTCACCCGTCGACATAAAGCGGGCGCTGACCTTGAAGTTTGATTCGGATGTGAATTTCTCAATTTCTTCTTCACGTTCAACGATCAGGCGTAACGCAACAGACTGTACACGTCCGGCCGAAAGGGAAGGTTTGATCTTTTTCCAAAGCAGCGGAGAGAGTTCAAAACCGACCAGACGATCCAGCACCCGGCGTGCCTGCTGTGCGTTCACAAGTTCAATATTTATTACCTCAGGATGGGTCAGAGCATCTTCAACCGCTTTTTTTGTGATCTCATGAAAAGAGATACGCTTGACGTGTTTTTCATCAAGTCCGAGAAGTTTGGTCACATGCCATGCGATCGCCTCGCCCTCACGGTCGGGGTCGGTTGCAATATAGATATCGCTTGCTTTTTCAGCAGCTTTCTTAAGCTGCATGATAACATCCTTCTTACCCGGCAGGGCAAGATATTTCGGTTCGTAATTGTTTGCGATATCGATTCCGATATCTTTTTTTGGCAGATCACGGATATGGCCGACCGTGGCAAGAATATCATAATCGTTCCCCAGATATTTTTTAATGGTTTTTGCCTTTGACGGAGATTCTACAATGATACAATGTTTGGCCATGCCGTTCCTTCCTCAGATTTTTGCAAATATATGTATAAAATATCTTAAAAACCAAAATTTATCCGCAATCTGTGATGTGCATCATCAAAAACACCGCCGAAGCGGTGTTTTTAATGCCCCGGTCCCGTGTTCCGGGCAAGGTGTGACAGGAATATTTTCTTTTTCTGATCTCAACTCCGAATGACTAATCTCATAACTCAGGTCATCTTGCATTGAACATCAGCATAAGTGAGAAGAAATATTCTCTTCCCGGCATGGGAAGATCCGCCATAATGCTGTAAGGGGTATCAAAAATATTTCTGATCTTCAGATCATAGTTCAACTCCAATTGCCTAATATGATGTCCGTAACGTAAAGAAATGTCACTTACAGCATGAGCTGGCAGAGCCGTGCCTTCAGTGTTGTAATTGTCGGAATAACGTTTTCCGGTCAGGCGACCCGTGTAATGCAGGGAAAAACCGGCAAGTGAGGCCTGAAGAACAAGGTTGCCGCTGTGCTCCGGACGATACATAAGCTGTTTATTGTATTGACCCTCATCTTCCGAAAGATTCCGGCTATGCAACCAGGTATAATTGGACGAAAGTGACAAATGACCGGGAATGATATCGACACGCAAACTGTTCTCGATCCCCTGGACGGCAGCCTGCGAGATATTTTCCGGTCGCCAGATGCCCTCGCTCGGAGCCCATGCGATCAGATCTTTATAGTGATTATTGAAATACATACTTTCTATTGATATCCCCTTAATACCAATGCGGAATCCGGCATCCCAGTCAAAACCCTTTTCCGGCAGAAGGTCCGGATTCCCTGAAGTAAAGGCATCGGCCGGCCAATACAGGTCATTGAAGGTTGGAGCCCGGTAGCTCAACCCCGTATTTGCCATCAGATCGAATGAGAGGTTTTTACCCGTTTTCAGCAATATCCCGATCTTGGGTGTTAATTGATCGCTGAAATCGGAATTTCCGTTAAAGCGGATCGAGGGACTGACCCTCAGTGAATGGATCAGGGGATTTTCAAAGAAAAAGATACTTTCGTCTGCCAGAAAAGCATAATAGCTGACGCGCTTAACCTCAAGCTGCAGCAGTTGATCGGCACGTACCCCGATACCGTAATGCAGCTTTATAAAAGGCGAAAAACGTGATTCCATCCGAACTTCCGAACCCAGTGCCCGGGTCGTATATTGATCGTCGGCGTTCATAAACGGACTCAGCGGATCCTCATTAAGATAATGATTAAAATGATCGCTAAAATAGACACGCGCATGCATCGTATGGCGCAGATTGTTGGATTTAAGGGACATATTGGCGCTTACATTATGTTGTTTATCGCGCATTCTGGCATAATGGTAATAGAATCCGACGGTTCCTGGCGAACCGCGTTCACTGTCCAGATAAGAATAATCCATGCGGATTTCAGGTCCCCGCACGGGATCCGAACCGCCATAATACAAAGAAGTATAGATCTGATGGCGCAGAACATCATTGTTGTCGCGGATCTGTGTTTCGCCCAGATTATCGGTATAGTTGTAGTTACCCTCCGAAGACAGAAAATGGTAGGAAGCCAGAAAACCGATCTTTCCAAGCTGTCCGCTGATATCGCTTTCGATACCGCTTGTACGAAATGAACCCAGAGAGCTTCTGAGTGATATCCGCAGAGGTTCTTTTGCGGAAGGTTTACGGGTAATGAGATTGATCACTCCACCAACGGCATCCGCACCGTAGATCGCCGAGGATCCGCCGCGTACGATCTCGACCCGTTCCAGATGGTTCACGGGAATAAGCGACAGGTCCACTTCCCCGTTCTGCGGATCGTTCATGCGCCGGCCGTCCTGCAGAAAAAGGACCTGACCCGCGGAGGCACCGCGCAGGGAGAGGGTTTTCATGTTACCTGCTCCGCCGTAATCGCGAACCAATAACGATCTGACCGGCTCAAGCAGATCGGCAATATGCCGCGCGGAAGCGTTTTGGATCTGCTCCTGTTCTATCAGATCCATGGAAACGGAATTATCCCACAGAGATTTCGACATCCGGACGGCGGTAACGGTCACCTGTTCTCCATAGCTAAGTACCTCCGTTTCCATTTCAATATTCAAAACATATTTAACCGGAAAACGCAGGGGTATCGTAAGACGTTTGTAACCGATCATTTCAACATATAGCGTATCTTTCCCCGATCCGGGTGTAGCAATATCAAAATAACCGTCCCGGTCACTGACCGTTCCGGTTTTCAGTTCGTTAAAAAAAATACTGACATTTTCTATACTCTTTCCGGTACGGATATCGCGAACGCTTCCGCTGACTGTCGCCGCCGTAGAGAGTGAAATAAAAAACATCTGGACAATGAGAATTAATATGATCTTTTTCAATGCATGTTCCTTTAAACATAAAGTTATGGATTTCAGTTATTAACGTATTATGTTGGAACGATCTTTAGGTTGGGTGGAGTGTCATCATGTTCAGCCTTTCTCGCGAAGCTAATGTAACAAGATGGGTATTCCGGCTCATGGGTCATCCTCATCCAACACCTTCCCGCCCGCTTACATTGGACAGTGGTATATTGCTGGACTCGTCTCCATTCACGGCAGCGCGACTGCGCCTGATTTTCACAGGTCTTCCCCATAATCAAAGTAACGCCCGAACTTACATGAAGTATTTTTTCTATGCAAACGATTTTATGCAAAATTTTTAAAAGCATTATGCTGCACGCATATTTGTTCATAAATTTCCGCATGAAAGACAATACAACGAATCAGCAGTTCGAAAAGAATTTCGTACCCCGAAGATGGCAGGATATCTTTATCAATGCCGGGAAACAAGCCTTGAAAGTGTCCTGGATGCTTCTGAAGATATATATTCCGGTATCTCTGTTCACGGCTTTTCTCGAACGTATCGGTTTTCTCGCCTTTATCGCGCCCTTCTTCGAGCCGCTGATGAAACTGCTCGGTCTGCCGGGTGAAGCTGCGCTGGTACTGATCGCTGCATATGTTAACAACCTTTTTGCCGCACTTGCGGCGGCAAGTGTGATCGATCTGACCTTCCGTCAGATCACGATCATTGCTATTGTAACGGGTTTTGCGCACAACCTTTTCGTTGAGACCGGTGTTCTGATGAAATTAAAAATGGGACGGGCAGGGATCGCTTTTACCAGGATCATTTTCGGACTGCTGGTGGGTTTTATTATGAATCTTATTATGCCGGAAAATATACGGGGTGCCATTCTGAACCCCTACGCTGCCGCAGGTGACTTTTCCTGGATAGATCTGCTGTTGAAGGTCAGTATTACCGGATTGCAGATCATTGCTCTGATGTTCGTGATCATGCTCATATATGAACTGCTGATCCTGTGGAAACACAGCGCAAAGATCAAAGAAAAACTAACGGTCTTTACCCGTATGTTCGATATGTCACCCGCTGCGCTGGCGCCCTGGATGGTCGGTACTTTTATCGGTATCGCCTATGGCGCCGGTATTCTTTTCCGACTGAACAAAGACCGCCGCCTGAACCACAAGGATGTGTGTCTGCTGACCGTTTCCATGTGCCTGGTACATGCGGTGATCGAAGATACCATGATCTTCGTGCTGGTTGGTGCAAATCTCTGGTGGCTGCTCGGAGTACGTGTCCTTCTGATGATCGTCATCCTGAGCATCATTTCGAGGGGTAAGATATACAGGAAACTGACCTGGCTGGGCTTACCGAAAGAAGAAAGCACACCGATCCCTGAAAAGTGATAAAAAATATTATTTACTGAAAAGAGTATTACGCAATTTATGAAGGTACAGAGAGCACAGCACCTCGACGACTAGACACCTCGACAATTCGACCTTCTTACGGTTTTAAGCGGACCATAGTACGCGGCCATGGAATACATTCACGGATATGGCGGGTTCCGCAGATCCACCCGACCGTTCGTTCAAGTCCAAGTCCAAAACCCGAATGCGGAACGGAACCGAAGCGCCGGACATCCAGGAACCATTCGAAATCCTCTTTGGGGAGTTGTTCCTTCTCAATGCGCTCCAGCAGGACATTAATATCCTCTTCGCGCTGTGAACCGCCGATGATCTCGCCATGTCCTTCGGGTGCGATCACATCCACCCCCAGTACATAGCGTTCATTTTCCGGATCGCGTTTCATATAAAACGCCTTGGATGCCGCCGGCCAGCGCCAGATCATGACCGGGCGGTCATAATCTTCGGATATGGCCGTTTCATGCGGTGCACCCAGATCGTCACCCCACTGTATATCAAAACCTTTTTTATTCAACAACTCGATCGCTTCGTCATAAGTGATCCTGGGGAACGGCCGTTTTATCGCTTCAAGTTTTGTAATGTCCCGCTCCAGGATCTCCAGTTCGCGCCGGCAGTTCTTTACCGCACGCTGAACAAGGTACTCCACGAATTCCTCTGCCAGATCCATATCGTCATGAATATCAAAAAACGCCATTTCCGGCTCGATCATCCAGAATTCGGTCAGATGCCGGCGGGTCTTTGATTTCTCGGCACGGAAACAGGGTCCGAAACAGTAGGTGCGGTTCAGCGCCATGATCGCGGCTTCGCTATAGAGCTGACCCGACTGGGTCAGATAAGCCTTACGGTCAAAATACTGCGTTTCGAACAAGGTTGTACTGCCTTCCGCGGCGTTGGGAGTGAACATGGGTGAATCGACCAATGTAAAATCGCGCTCGTTGAAGAAATCCCGGCATGCCTGCTCCATTTCCGCCCGAACTTTCAGAATGGCATAGGGTCCGCGGGAACGCAGCCAAAGGTGGCGTTTATCCAGAAGAAATTCAATGCCGTGATCCTTCAGGGCGATAGGATATTCTTCCGCAATGTGAATGACCTCAAGATCTTTAACCAGTATTTCATAGCCGTTTTCCTGACGCGGCGCTTCCTGTACCGTACCTGTAACAATAAGCGAGGATTCCTGCGTAAGTGTATCTTTCAGTTCAAATACCGCATCGGACACTTCGTTCTTTACGACAACACACTGAATGAATTCCGTTCCGTCACGGAAGATCAGGAACCATATCTTACCGCTTTTACGGATATTATAGACCCATCCTTTCAGAGTAACTTCGTCATTGACATGTTTTGAACAATGTTTGGCTAATATGTATCGGGGCATCTTCCTTCCTTTTCCTCGTATATTCGCATAATCAGGGATAAAAATAAGATTTTTCCTTTCCTTATCAAACAAAAATCATGTAACTTTCTTTCTAATCAACTGAGGAATACATATGTCGCATTTTCGTAGTATTATGGTACGGAACGAAGTACCTGAAGAGTTAAAAGAATTAAAAGCATTCAGTTATAACCTGTGGTGGGGCTGGCAGCCCAAAGCATTGCGTCTCTTCCGTGATCTGGCAGTGGATCTCTGGCATGAGGTGGAACATAACCCCCTGAAACTGCTCAAGCAGATCAGTCAGGAGACCCTGAACCAAAGAAGCAATGATCCCGAATTTATCGCTCAATTCCGCGAAGTTATGGATAATTTCAATCAATATATGGAACGAAAGGATACCTGGTTCAACACTAACTATCCGGATAAAAACAATTTTCTGGTCGCCTATTTCAGTGCGGAGTTCGGTGTTCATGAATCGGTACCGGTCTATTCCGGCGGACTCGGTATTCTGGCGGGTGATCATTGCAAATCCGCCAGCGATCTTGGCGTTCCGCTGGTTGGCGTTGGCATGATGTACAAACAAGGTTACTTCATTCAGCGTATCGATGCACAAGGCAATCAGGAAAACATATATCCCACGTACAATTTTGATGAGATCCCCGTGACGCTTGAGCGCGACGGCGATGACAAACCGGTCAAGATCTCCGTAATGTTCCCCGGCCGGCATATATACGCTCAGATTTGGAAGATGCAGGCAGGACGATCCTCCATATATCTGCTGGATACGGATATTCCAGAAAATCTGCCGGAAGACCGTATCGTTACCTCCCAGTTATACGGAGGCGATCAGAATATGCGCATCACTCAGGAGATCCTGCTTGGTATCGGAGGGATCCGCGCTCTGCGGGCTCTGGGCATTGAACCTTCCGTTTATCATATGAACGAAGGTCATTCGGCATTTCTTGCACTTGAACTGATCCGTGAAGCCATTCTGGCCGGACAATCGCTGGCGCTTGCAAGAGAACTTGTATCATCGAAATGTATTTTTACCACCCATACCCCCGTTCCAGCCGGTAATGATGCTTTCAGTGAAGATATGATGTTCCATTATTTCGGCGGTCAACTTGAACCCTATAATATCGATTGGGATAATTTTTTCGGTATTGGTAAAGATGTGACCACAGGTTTGTTCAGTATGACCGTTCTGGCATTGAATTGCTCCAAAAGCTCCAATGGTGTCAGTCGCCTTCATGGAGAGGTCAGCCGGAAACTCTGGAATGAAGTGTGGAAAGATGTTCCCCATAATGAAGTTCCTATCACACATATCACCAACGGTGTCCATACCGAAACCTGGATGGCCAAGGATTTTCGAAAACTGTATGAAGATTACCTCGGCAATTGGTCGGATCATCTTGACGACACCGCATTTTGGGAGGGCGTGGATGAAATACCTTCAAAAATACTTTGGGAGACCCATTTATGCCGAAAGTGCCGTTTGGCCGAAGTTGCCAGAGAACATATCCGTAACCGTGATAAACGCAATGGTATTCCCGCACATATCACGGACAACATCTGTTCCAGGATCGATCCGCAAGCCCTGTTCATAGGCTTTGCACGTCGCTTTGCAACCTATAAACGTGCGACACTGATCTTTCATGACGAAGAACGTCTTAAACGCATTCTCAACGACAAAGATAAGCCGGTCGTCATCTTCTTTGCGGGAAAGGCGCATCCTGCGGACCGGCCCGGACAGGAGCTGATCCGGCAGATCTATGAGATGTCCATGCGTGAAGAATATCTCGGTAAGATCGTTCTGCTTGAAAACTATAATATGGCGCTTGCCCGCTATCTTGTCTCAGGTGTTGATATCTGGCTGAACACCCCCCGCCGTCCCCGGGAAGCCAGCGGAACATCCGGTGAAAAGGTTCCCATCAACGGCGGTATCAATTTCTCCGTATTGGACGGATGGTGGAATGAAAGCTATAACGGTAAAAACGGGTGGCAGATCGGAGAGGTCAAGGAATACGACCACCTGGATATTCAGGATCGTGAAGATGCCGCCAGTATGTATTATACGCTTGAAAATGCCATTATTCCCGAATTCTTCGAGACCCGTGAAGACGGCATCTCTCCCGCATGGGTCAAACGGATGAAAGAATCCATCAAATCCATCCTTCCCGTCTATAACACGGCACGCATGGTAAAAGACTATGTTCAGAAACTCTATATTCCTGCAGAAGAATACAGCATCAGGATCACCGCGGATGATCTTGCCGGAGCCAAAGCACTGGCAGTATGGAAAGAAAAAATACGCAATGCCTGGGAACAGATCAGGATCACGGAACTGAATCCGGTGGGTGATTTCACAAATGACCTGAGCATCGAATTGCATGCCGACATTGACCTGGACGGTCTTTCCCCGGAGGATGTCGTAATGGAAGCACTTCTGGTCCGGGAAGGATATGAACATGAAGGGCCGCTGACCATCTGTACAATGAAGTCCAATCAGTCCAAGCATGGGAAACGTTATCGTTACTCCGGTGAATTACAGATACCGAAAGGCGGAAAATATAAGTACGGTATTCGCGTACGTCCGGTTCACCCTCTGCTTAAAGATCCTTTTGAGACCCGCTTGATACGCTGGATGGAGTTTTAGCGGTAGGCGGTAGACCCCGCTTCGCCAAGGCTTCCCAGAGCTGGCGGTAGACGGTAGACGGTAGACGGTAGACGGTAGACGGAATATACAAGAATTCATTAAGTAGTGTATAGTAAAAACAGTTTTACGGACCCTGATTGAAAAACATGTCAATATTGTGTTGATAAAAACCTAAGCCTTTAGAACCCAGAAGATAAGAGGGTAAGAGCAAAAGAGGCCAGGTTGCCTAAAGATGTGATCTGAGGGTCAAAGCCTTAACCTTAACTTCAGACTCAGCATTATTCCTTCTAAATAATATTTTTCGTTTTCAATCAGATTATTTTGTATTAAAATACCTGCGTAGTTCTTTTAGGAGGGAAACTATGATCAAACGTTATAACGGAACGCCCATTAAGACCATTAAGGCCATTAACCGCTTTTTCCCGCATGTTATGCCGAAGCGCAGCGATGCGATCGTTTTCACCGATGTCCGGCTTGAAATGGATAATGCATTGGCCTATTTGAAAAAGATCAATGCCGATCGACCCAAAGACGATCAGATCAAGATCTTTGATCTGTACCTTGCCGCCATTCACCGGCTTTATCTTGAAAGACCGAGGCTTAACCGTTTCATCCTGAACCGGGTTTTTTATCAACGCAATGAGCACTTGTATTTCTTCGTATCCAAACGTGAGATCAGTGATGACGGCGAGGAACGCACCATCGGTCTGAAGCTCGGTCCAAAAGACGGACTCTTTGAGGTTCACGAAAAGGCAAGAAAGTATATCAAAGAATCAAAATCCGGAAAAGCCGATAAAAGCGATGAAAAAGCCGTTGAGGTCCTGATGAAGTTCCCGCGCTGCTTTGTGAAGTTCTTTTCCTGGTTCATGTACGGCGTGCTTGATCCCTTGAATCTAATGCCAAAAAGTCTTGCGTCCACAGACTCCCTGCACGGTTCGGCCTATATTGCCAATCTGGGCAGTTTCGGCGTGACCAACCCGCCATATCATCATTTGTACAACTACGGTGATATATCGATATTCTTTGTGCTCGGAGCACTGCTTAAAGAAGCGGTGGTCAACCAGGAAAACGGTGAGATAGAGATCAAAACGATCGTTCCCATCCGTGCAAGTGTGGATGAACGGATCGCTGACGGTGTTTACTTCAACAACTCATTCCATGTCCTGAACGATTTTATCCAGAATCCGGAAAAACTGGAAAAGATCCCTGAAGACGCAAAAAACCCTTATCCGGGTGTAAAATTCAAAAAGAAGCAGTGATCTGATCTCCCGATCTATAATTCCGGTACGGGTATAATTGCCATTGCAAGAATAATTAAAAGCATAAATAGTATTATGACCTGTTTATTTTAAAGATCCCAATGTTCTTTTAAAATATACTCTTCATGTTTTTCTCTGATACTAATGATTTTAAGGATTAATATATCCCAAAGATCTTCTTTTAATTTTTCTCTATGATCCGTTCTTTCCCCGTGCATGCATAACCAGAGGTTTTTTTCCGTTCTTCATAACTTTAAATGCCTTAATGATGGCTTCGGCATTCTCAAACGGCACCGTTATAAAAGAAAAATTATCCATGACCTGAATATCCGTAATATCTTTTGGTTTGACGGGAAAGGTATCTCTGACGAGTTTTTCGAGACTTTCCGGTCGTAGCTTGTCTTTTTTACCCAAAGCAACAAAGAGTCGCGCTTTGCCGTGTTTGTTGATATCCCGTTCTGAAGCAACGGACTCCTTGATTTTTCCGTATATGCCGGGATCCAGTTCTTCATTAAAAGCATAGCTTAACAGTGCGGAAAGTATCTTTATGGGTTTATTGGTCTCCAACAGTTCCTTTGCCCATGTGTAATATTCCGTTCCGATATCATCATCCAGCAGGGCATTGAGATCCGCGCTGATCTTTTGTTTTTTTACGCTGATAATATCATGTACCGATGGGATTACGGAACGTTTGATGGGCGTTTTTGTTACGCTTTGTATGTACATCAATTTTTTGTATTCGCTGGGTGTAATGAAGGTAATGGCCGTACCTTCGTTCCCGGCCCTGCCGGTGCGGCCGATACGGTGGACATAGGATTCGGGATCATGCGGTAAAGCATAGTTGATGACGTGTGAAAGGTTATTCACATCAATACCGCGTGCAGCCACATCCGTTGCAACCAATATATTGATGCTTTTTTTCTTGAAACGGTTCAGTGTGCGTTCACGCTGCGCCTGTGAAATATCACCATGGATCGCTTCGACATCATATCCCCTGCTCAGTAAACCCGTAACCAGGGAATCCGCATCCTGCTTGGTGCGGCAAAAGACCAGTCCGTAAAAATGATCTTCAAAATCGATGATACGACAAAGAGCATCAAATTTCTCGGAGGACTTTACCTCAAAATAAATTTGTTCGGTCAAATGCGTAATGGTATACTCTTCCTTCGCCTTCAGCAATTCATAGCCGTTCATGTATGTACGTGCAAGTTCACGGATCCGCTCCGGCATGGTGGCGGAGAACAGCAATGTCCTTTTATCCGGATTGGTATGCTTCATGATCTCTTCCATGTCCTCAATGAAACCCATGTTCAGCATTTCATCCGCTTCATCCAGGATAAGATGTTTAATATGCCTGAGATCCAGTGTGCGACGCTTCAGGTGATCGATGATCCGGCCGGGGGTTCCCACTACGATCTGCACACCTTTTTTCAGGCGTCGTAATTGCTGATCGATGGATTGGCCGCCGTAGATCGGCATGATCTGTATTGGTGTAGCTCCTCTGAGTGAATATATTTCTTCAGATACCTGTATCGCCAGTTCACGGGTCGGGGTCAGGATCAGTGCCTGAACCCCGCGCTGAGCAGGATCAAGTAAATCGATCAGAGGTAAGCCGAAAGCAGCGGTTTTCCCCGTACCGGTCTGGGCCTGCGCAATAATGTTCCTGTCCTGTTTCAGCATGACCGGAATGGTCATCATCTGAATGGCCGTCGGTTCCTCAAAACCTTTTTCACGGATCGCCGAAAGACTGTTATCGGAAAGACCAAGGTCTGTAAATGTTTTTTTCTGTGTCATGATTTTCTCTTTTATATTTAAATAATGTTCTATTCGTACGAACAGGCGAACATACTGCTCAATCTGTCAAAAAGATAATGATTTTTTACTTTTCTTTGTGATTTCCGAACTATGCGTAATAGGATTTATATTGCTATATTACAGGCACTTGTAGCACCATCTGCGTATCAATCGTTGCTGTATTTGATGTTCATTCTGTGATCCGGCGGCAATTTCATTCAAACTTTCAGTGCGTTTTTATAAGCCTTCAATGTACGTTCACGTGCGTCGGCATGGTTTACGATCTTTTCAATATAACGGTCTTGTCTGTAATCCGGGATCCAGGTTTTGATATATAGACAATCTTTATCATGTTTTTTTTGCTGTGTCTCGGGATTAAAAATTCGGAAATAAGGCGCCGCATCACAGCCGGTTCCGGCCGCCCACTGCCAGTTGCCATTGTTTGATGAAAGCTCATAATCTAAAAGCTTTTCCGCAAAATAGCGTTCCCCCCAACGCCAGTCGATCAGCAAATGTTTGCATAAAAAGCTTGCCGTGATCATTCTGACACGGTTATGCATATATCCGCTTTCGTTCAATTGCCGCATGCCGGCATCAACAAGGGGATAGCCCGTTTCTCCCCGGCACCAAGCGGTAAAATCCTTTTCATTATTCCGCCATTCAATGCCATCGTATTTTCTTCTGAAATTTGTATGGACCACCCTGGGATAATGGAACAATATCTGCATGAAGAATTCCCGCCAGATCAGTTCGCTTAGGAATACATCCTGCTGCTGCGGTATTAATCCGACGATCTCCCGGATGCTGACCGTTCCAAAGCGCAGGTGCGGACCAAGATATGTACCTCTGTCCATTGCGGGGAAATCCCGTTCTTTTTCATATCGATCAAGATATTCCATCGTGTGGGTTTTTACCCGGATCGGGCTTTCCTTAATATTCAGTGCAGCCCTTTCCGGAAAAGGCAGATCGCAGGGATAATATTTTTCCGGCGGCATGGCATTATCGGGAATGCCGGCCGTTTTAAATTTTTCCAGCCATTTATTCTTATAGGGTGTAAAAACGGTATAGGGCATCCCGTCCTGTTTGACGACCTCGTCTTCTTCAAAGACAACCTGATCTTTATATGTATGAAAAATTATTCCCTGTTTTGCCAGAACATCGGCAAGTTCCTCATCCCGAAGAATGGCATCGGGCTCATAGTCCTTATTAGCATACACTTCTTTAAGGTTATATGTACGGAGGAGTTCTTCGAATATGTCTACAACCTTCCCCCTTTTACACAACAAAGAACTTCCCCGCATACGAAAGTATGTATGCAGTTCTTTTAAACAATCGTATATAAAATTCACACGCGCATCGTCCGGCGGGAGGTCTTTCAGAACGGAAGGATCAAAAATAAATAAGGGCAATACGGGTAATCCGCTTCGCAAGGCTGCATTTAGAGCGGTATTGTTTTGTATCCGCAGATCGCGGCGAAACCAGAGAAGGGCAATAGCTTCCTGCCTCTGTTTCGTATTTCTTCCTTCATCGTTCATAATACAGCCTCTCTTCGCCTTGCGCCTGAATGAATGCACAACCCTCGTACATATTGTAACCATTTTCATTTTCAATATGCAGGCGTATTTTCATCGGATAAAGTATATCGGACATTGTATCAGAACATATTTCCGTCGTAAGCCATATCGTTAAAATGCCCCCGGGATATTCAATTCGATACGAACGATCCTTCCCCTTTTCCGGAAAAGGGATCTGCGGTATAGGTAATTCAATATCCTCTCCCCTTCCATCAATGATTGAGAACGTTACATGCCGGCCTGGAAATAAAGTTAATGACCAAAACGGTTCCACCCCATGCGCTTTCAAATATCTTTCCGTTTCTTTATCGTGGTCCTGCTCTTTTTTTAGAATATAGTTCTCCGCAAGTTCTCCTTCTATGGTATTCCCGGCAATATCAAGCATGCGCAAATGACGATTTTTTCTGTTAAATAAGTTCATTCCGGTGTCCGGTGCTTTATCCAGAATAATCATGCCTCCATTATCGATATTATACAAACCGTACCGGATAAAGACCGATGCTTCATGATCCCGGTATATTATTTGTTCCAGATACATGCTGTCCGTTCGGAATTCGATCTCATAATCGATAGCCGAACAGGAAGCACAGGGCAATTCCCCTGCATATCGGCCGGTAATATGGTTTTTTTGAACAGTCGAACAGGACATGAAGAACATAAGGAGCGGCAGCATGATCTTTATAACGGGATGCATGATTTCTCCGGAATTTTTTAATGCTTTAATATAAGTAATAATTATAGCAATCCCTTGTATAAAGCGTTACAAATGGAAAAACCCGAAGCTATGCTCCGGGTTTTTGTGATCGGTCCGACACTGTGCCTGAAGTATATTTTTACTGTGCTATCCAGCCGCCATCGGCAACCAGAATGGCTCCATTCACGAAGCTCGCATCATCGGAAGCAAGGAACAGGGCTGCTGTGGCGATCTCGTTCGCCTCTCCGTATCGCGGGTTGGTCGCCATACCGGGAAGTATCTGTTCGGTCGCAAGTTTTGGCAGTTTCTCCATATCAATATCTTTTGCCATATTGGTTGCAACTCCACCCGGCGCAATGGCATTGCAGCGAATGCCTTTTTTGGCATACATGAATGCCGTATTCTTGGTCAATCCCATCAATGCATGTTTACTGGTCGTATACGCCGCTCCGGCCCTCGCGCCGCGCAGACCGCCAATTGAAGAAATATTGATAATATTTCCGCTGCCTTTTTTCAGCATAATATTGACGGCACTGCGTGTTGCCCAGAAGGGACCGTTCACATTGATATCCATTACCTGTTTCCATACATCGTCTGTAACATCGCCGACCGCATCCATTTTATCCATAATGCCGGCATTGTTGACAAGTATATCGACGGTACCGTATCGGTCAACGGCAATATCGAATATTTTTTCAACCTCATTCTGCTTTGCCATATCTGCTGTCATTATCGTGACATCACCGCCTGCATTGCGGATCTCCTTCTCCAGACTGTCCAGGCCCTTCCGGTCAATATCCGTGGCTACAACCTTACTTCCCTGGGCAGCAAAAAGCAAGGCAATGGAGCGACCCATTCCCGAAGCGGCACCGGTTACGACCGATATCTTGTTCTCCAGTTTTTTCATTTTAATCTCCTCCTTTTTATTATCGCATTATTGCAATATGTATAACTGTTTTATATGCCGCACATGGGTACATGTTCCGTAAATACGTAATAATCGAAAATATATTATTAAATAATATCAGGTCAATTGACAGCTATACTCTGATCAGACAAAGAGATAGATCGATAAAAAGTGACACATGCTGCCTGCCAGAACAAAAAGATGGAAGATGGCATGATTGTATGTGATCTTTTTCACTCCGTAGATAACGGCACCGAGCGTATAGGCAATTCCGCCGGCAAGCAAGAGCACAACACCCGCCGGCGACAGATGCTCCATAAGCGGATTGATCGCCGTTATAATGACCCAGCCCATCAAAATGTACATGACGGTCGAAAGGATATTGTATCTTCCGGTCAGAAATAACTTGAGCACGATACCGATGATCGCGCAGAGCCAGATAAATGAGAACATCAGCCAGTTTATCGGCGATGGAAGGACGATCAGTGTAAAGGGAGTATAGGTGCCCGCGATCAGTACATAGATCGAAGCATGATCAAGGATCTGTAGCAGTTCGCGCCGCTTCCCCGCTTTTGCACCATGATACATGGTTGATGCACCGTAAAGCAGGATCAGACTGAGACCGAAAACGATAAAAGTCAGGATATGCAGGACAGTACCGATCTGCACCGCGCGCAGGATCAGAAGAATCAAAGCGGCAATACTCAGAATGAAACCGCTCCCGTGGGTTATTACATTCAGTCCCTCTTCTCTTTGCCCATATCTCCCGGTTCTGTCCTTTTCCATGCAAGATCCTTTTTAAATGCATTTTATTCCCATGATTTTGCAGCCAAAGTTACAATATTCTTTCTTAAAAGCTACTTTTTTATCGTTTATCTCCCAGAAACGTCACAATACCGGCCTTCAGCTATGAATGAAATATTTTGAGTGTTTTCATTTGCGGATTTTGTTCACTATATTAGGCTGGTTTTTTAAAGATAAGGATATCAAATGAGAGAAATAACAGTTTTTACGTCACAACGCCACCCTGTGTTCATCCTATTGTTCACCGGAATAATGCTATGCTCAATGGTTTTTGCTCAAAACTGGGCGGAAAATACTGCAATGTTCAATCCCAGCGGGGTACCGAGTCTGCCCTTCTCCCAACCGCGTTTTGCGGACCTGGACGGGGATGGCGATCTTGACCTGATCATCGGGAGCATTTCTTCCGTTCCGCATTACATGACCAATATAGGCACCTCCACTTCCCCCAAGTTCATGCACGTAGAAAATATTTTTGAGAATGTGTCCTCAATTGATGCGGAGATGGCCATTTTCTACGATATAGATAATGACGGCGATCTGGATATGATCTGCGGCGGACATAACGGTCTTAATCTGTATCGCAATATCGGAAACGTCTACTATCCGGTTTTTGAAAAGGTGGATAATTATTTTTCCGGTATCGATGCAAGCCGTTATCCCATTCCGGATATGGCAGATGTCAATAATAACGGAAAACCCGATCTGGTTCTCGGCTTCAGTGAAGACGGTACCGTAAAGGTCTATTACAATATCGGCAGCGACAGCGTGGCCGTTTTTTCGGAATCAAATTCCATCACCCTCGGAGATGCCGGTTTATATGCCTATCCGGTTTTCTGTGATCCCGATCATGACGGTGATTTTGATATTCTGGTTGGACGCGACGGTATGGGACTGATCTATTATCAGAATATCGGAACACCCGAGAGTCCCAACTGGCAGCAGAATACTTCAGTTTTTGCAGGTCTGGCGACCGAAGGCTATTTCAATTCTCCCGTATTGGCGGATATCAGCGGAGACGGAAAGCAGGATCTGATCTACGGAACGGCGAACGGTCCGCTGACCTATTACCGGAACACCGGTACCCTCTCCTCGCCCACCTGGACCAAGAATACCTCACTTTTCGGAGGTATCATCGATGTCGGAGGAGCCAGTACGCCCTTTTTCTACGATTTTGACGGAGATGGTGATCTGGATATGATCTCCGGCAGTCAGATGGGAGATATCAAATATTATGAAAATGTCGGTACGGCGCAAAATCCCGCATGGAAAGGCAGTCATACGTATTTTGCGAATTTAAAACATTCCATCTACTCTTCCGTAAGTTTGGGTGATATTAACGGAAACGGACTTCCCGATGCTTTGGTCGGGGATCTTTCCGGGAATATCTATCTTCATGAGAATACCGGAACCGGATTTCAGAAAGCCTCCAACGCCCTCATTATCGATAATATCGGCGGATGGGCTTCCCCGTTGTTCATAGACATGGATAAGGATGGTGATCTGGATATCGTTGCGGGAAATGAAGACGGAGATCTCTTCTATTATGAGAATCAGGGTACTCCCACACAACCAATGTGGACCGAGATCAGAGGATATTTCAGCGGAATAAATGTCAGGAGCTGCGCCGTCCCCGCTTTGGCCGATCTGGATTTTGACGGGGATTACGATCTTGTGACCGGAAATTCATGGCGCCAGATCCAGTATTTCGAAAATCAAAGCGGTGTGTGGGTCGAAGATACGACCATGGTTGCCGGTATTGTGGGCGGACAGAACTGTTCCCCCGCTTTTGCGGACCTTGACGGTGATGGCGACCGGGACCTTATTCTGGGAAATTATGACGGAACATTTGCCTATTATGAGAACCTTCAGCCCGTGGTTGCGATCTCAGAGAAGCCGGTGCTGCCTGCTGTATTCGAATTGAATAATTATCCCAATCCCTTCAACCCCTTCACGCTTATCAGCTACTATGTGCCGGAAAATGGAGAGATAACGCTGGAAATGTACGACCTGAGCGGGAAACACCTGAAAGTACTTTCCGAAGGGCAGCGGGATGCGGGATATTATCGTCTGCATCTTCATGCGGAGGCAGACATGGCTTCGGGGATCTATCTCCTGCATCTGCGATCAAACGGCAATACGGTGGCAAGTAAGAAAATTACATTGTTAAAATAAAAAATATATTACAGATCCCGTGACTGCCTGCATCGCAGTGTCTCTACGATCTTATCGCGTATATCTCTGGCTTCGGGGATCGGATAGAGCATGCCGTCATGCAGCATGCCTTCATATTCATAATACCTTACACGAAGACGGGTAAAATCCGCTCTGACCTTCAGTTTCCTGCAATCCGGAAGCAGGATATCCGCCGTCCCGATAAAGATGGTGATGGGTGCCAGTCCTTCAAGTTTACCGTACAGCGGACTCACCCGCGGATCCCGTGTATCAAGCCGGCCCGCATATTGCTGACCGGATTCAATAAGTCCCTCCACATTCAGCAGTGGATCATCCTTATCGACCTGTGTGATCTTGGGGTTGGACATGGTGACATCCAGCCAGGGTGAAAGCAAAATGATCTGTCCCGGCTGTTCAATACCATTATCCCGTAATTGCTGCGCCAGGGCCAAAGCCATACCGCCGCCTGCAGAGTCGCCCATCAATGTAAGATTTTGCGAACCCGCAATTTTCATAACCTTCTCATATAAGGGGATCATTATCTTGAAAACATCTTCTACATGATATTCGGGGGCTAGTGGATAATCCGGTGCGATCACCGTCGCGTTCAGGCGCTCTGCCAGACTGCCCATATATAACCAGTGCGGTAAGGTAAAATTCACCACATAAGCTCCGCCGTGCAGATACATAATGTGTTGATCGCAAAGTGCTTCTTTGGCGGCGATGGTCCAGATATTCCGTCCCATGAACGCTTCGGAACGGATATCGTACTTGCTTTCCATAAATTTCGGCGGCCGGACCGGGATCTTCTTATTCAGCATTTTCATATAGTTCTGAAAGGTCATCTTGTGCTTAATACCCGCCAGACGCAGATTGGCCGCGATCATCCGGGCCGGGAGACTGGGTTGTTTTTGTGCTTTCATGTTTAAATATACATAAACCCAACATCATATAATAGACAAATCGATTATTACAATCCATCTTTGCTTCTTTGCTTCTTTGCTTTTTAGCTTCTTAGCTTACTTGCTTCTTAGCTTTTTTGCTTCCAAAACAATGAATTTTTCTCTATCTTCTACTTTGTAACATAATAATGAATCATGGAGTATCTATGCTTATCGAATCCATATCGGGCATACGCGGAACGGTCGGGGACAGTCTGACACCCCCGGTGATCACGGAATACGCCGCCGCATTTGCACAATGGGCGGGAAAAGGCACGATCGTACTGGGCCGGGATTCCCGGGTTTCGGGCAAGGTCATCGCGGATATCTTTGCCCGCACTTTGCAATGGATGGGACTGGATGTGATCGATATCGGTATTGTGCCGACACCCACCGTGCAGCTTCTGACCGAAAAATGGGAAGCGCGC